>ENA-ORXB01000061-ORXB01000061.1-sediment-metagenome-genome-assembly--contig:-NODE-61-length-293413-cov-21.604515_pt1 | contig 293413 bp, 274 predicted proteins | sample MGYA00237863_ERZ511475 | MGnify/ENA primary metagenome ERZ511475 (study PRJEB26305, sample SAMN06343858) | sediment metagenome | isolation source: hot spring sediment | place: Canada: British...
AGGTAATCTTACCGTCACCAGGCACACAGATCAATTTCGGTGGCGGTGGAGGTCCGGGCAAGAGCCAGTTCATATCATAGATATACTGGACGGTTTTGTCTACCTTTGCGAGTGCGGTATCAGGCCTTTGCACGATTCCCCTTGGCCAGTAAGTCAACATAATACCAACGAGCACTATCGCGGTAGAATCCGCATCAAGTTCAAAAGGACCGCTACATTGCAAGAACCTCTGGTCATCTGGTTGGGGCTGAACAGTATCATAAGGTGTGTATTCACCGGTCTTAAAGTTATAACCAGCAAGGGTCACATACCTTTCATTATCTTTATTCGGCTCAAGGTTCAAGGTAAACCTCTTGAATGCAGTCATTCCCATCTGGGGAATCTCTGATGGGTCGCGCCAGTCCGGTGTTCCATCCGCATCAACATCCCATTGTGCTGGTGGAACATTCTGGGCATAGTATGCACTATCCCTTTCATATTGGTCAGGAATTCCATCATTATCCTTATCCTGGCCCTCTTTCAAATCCCAGGGGCTCTGGAGATAATCAAAACCGATTGCACCTACATCGTCCCAATCTGTTTCATTTTCAACCTGCCATTGATAACCAAGGTTATCTACAACGAGTGTCTCACCAGCAACGATAAATGTATCAATAACAATTCCCGATATAATGTCATTTGCATTCGTTCCGGCTTCATTACCAATATCATTATCTGTGCATACACCGAAATAGCAATTGGTCAATTTCTTACCACTCACATTCTTCAGTTCGTATCTCACAAATATTATATCTCTGGTCGTGCTGAGATTCCAGGCATAAACAGTCTGATAGACTTCAAGCCCGATTGGTCTTGTATCACCAGGCATATGTCTACTTATATCAAGGTCATTATAGACGCACCAGGAATCCTGATGGGATTTTGGAACCTGTGGCGCCATAGGAAAAACATCAGCTGGAGGTGGCCAGGGAGATGGATACATAAATATTATTGCATTCGGGTCACCCGATGACATATCTTTTAATCCCGGCGTATATTCAGCTTCACCACCATGGGGACCATAACCAATAGTCACGAGTGTATCAGTCCCATCTATTGTGCCAAACCAGGGACCAGCACCAAAGATATAAGTATTTCCACTTCCTTTGGGCCAGAACAAACCTGAATTACCTGCCTCAGTCTGCCCAAATTTACCATAATTGGAGACACACATCTCCACATTATTTATATTATGCTTTTTTATTTGAAGTGGACGGTATTGTGGTGCAGGGGTTGCAGTCCTGCAAAAACCTATCACTGTGATAAGTAGTATTAATGATAATATCCTTCTCATCTTGGCCTCCTGTTAAAATCCTAAACTTACACCAAGTTGAACCCTGAATGGACCATTGTAATTGGTTGGATCAAGGTAGTAATCAGTGCGCGCTGCGATATATGCCTTCTTTTGCTCGGGCGGTGTCATAATACCATCATGATTGTAATCTGCCTGGGGTGAATAACGGGAAGATGCAATGGTGAGATAACCGAACTGGGTAATAGTTGGTTCTGGGTCACCATGATTATCAGGGTCACCGGTCGTGGGATAGACTTCAATCACCTGCTTTGTATTGAATAGATTATTTACCAGTGCACTGAGATTCAATTTTGCCGGTCCAATCTTTATCGGTCGGTTTGCTTTGAGATTAACATTCCAGTATCCAGGCATACGAGCAGAATTTTCATCACCAGTTTTGTTTCCTTTCAGGTCTTCAGGCGTATATGGGTGTCCTGAATGGAATGAAAAGACAAATGAAGAATTGAAGCCCTGTAATGGAATGAAGACGAAGTCTTCAGGTAGAGCGAGGTCAAGGTTTGCATTGACAATGTTCCTTTCGTCAAAATCAAGCCAGTAATCTATCACAGGTGGCTGGAGTGGCAAACCAGTGATTGGGTCATTACCACCATAATAGAAATCGTAATAGAATTCACCCGCATAAGAGGCAGTTCCCTTTGCAAACTGGAGTGTATAACTCAAACCCATTGCCCACATATTGGACATTGTCTTCTGGATGCTTATTTCAAATCCCTTGATATTACCATAGTCAACATTAAAGAACTGGAAATAAGGCATTGGCAATGCAATCACCTGACGAATCTGGGATAGGTCATAGACATCCTTGAAATAAGCAGTAAATCCCATCACCACATCCTGGGTAAACTGGTTTTCAATACCAACCTCATACTGGACCGTCTTTTCTGGCTTCATAAAGATATTTCCTACAATCGTATTTCCACGGGAGAGTGCAAGCCTTATCACTGCGGTATCGGTCGTTCCGAACATATCGTCAAGCGCAGGTAACTGGAAATATTGTCCATAATTGAAACGGAATTTCATCCTCTCGGTCACAGGCAAAGAAAAACCAAGTCTTGGTGAGAATTTATAACTTTTCTCTGCCCAGACGATTGTATCATTTTTCGGATTATTGGGTTCTTTATAGGTAAAACCCTTGGGGTCAAAGTAGTCAAACCTTAGACCAAGCCTTGCGATGAGCCCTTCAAAATCCATTTTATCCTGGATATATGCAGCGACCTTATAAGGGGTCCGCTCATAATAATCCCAGAATGGATTAGTAACCCAGGGCAGGTTATTATCGTAGTATTTCAGATTATAGCCAACATAATCAACACCGGTCTTGAATTCGTGGATCTTACCAATTGCATGGGAAATATCAAAACGAGCCTGGATATCATCGTTCTGCCAGTATCTCCAGACACGATAATCACCATAGGTATAATACATTCCTTCAACACCATATGGATTATATCTCAATGCCTGGACATCACGGTTTGTATATTCAGTATGGTATTGGAGTATACTGTCAACGATGACATCCTTGGGATAGGCTGGCTCTCCATTGGGATATTTATCGCTTACAAGATAATCAATGCAATGCTCTGCCTTCATACGATAGTCATTGAACCATTTCTGGTCATTCTCCTCTTCCCATTCATAATCCCTTGTTCCATAGACACGGTCATAGTGTGTCATACCTGCCTTTAATGAGAATAGGGTCTGGGCGCTGAACATATAATTTAGTGTTGTAGAGAGTATATAATTCTTGGTCCGGCTCATTGGCTTTCTCTGGAAGTATTTTAGATTTCCAGAAGACCAGGTCACATATTGATCCCGGGAATTAAATCCGCTAAATGTAACTTTTCCTTTGTTATTGGGCATCATATAGGAAAGCCTTGTCTGGGCACGATAGATATTCCTTGGTGATGGAACTTTGTATAACGCATCGCGGTAGGCATCAGTCAAAGTCAATTCACCTGATAAGAAATACCTCAATCTCTGGACTGCAGGCACAGGACCACCGAGTGATAGGTCATAGAAATTATAACCAAAATTCAATTTATCTTTGAGATTATCCATAAAGAAGATTTCATCGGTGAGATAACGGAAACTCCCTGAAGGTTTTGAACCACCCTCTTTTGTGACGACATTGATAATTCCAGAAAGTGCTTCTCCATACTCTGCATCAAAACCACCACTGACAACCGTAACCTCTTCTACTGCTGAGGCATTTATCTGTGTTGACTGGGCACCGGTATGAGGAACTTTCGTCATTATACCATCAACATAGTATGTGACCTCTTCGTTCCTGCCGCCACGGATGTGAGTTCCAAGATTGGATGTAGATACACCTGCCTGTAGTGTCACAACCTGGTTTATCGTGGTAACAGGCAATCGGGAAATATCCTGAGAAGTCACCGAATGACCGCTCTGGGTCTGTGATATTACAATTGGTGGTCTCTCAGCAACAACCGTCACCTTTTCAACTTCTATCACTGTTGGTTTCAAACGGAAGTTCAGTGTTGTGGTCTGGTCGGCATTAACAATAACCTGGGCATAGGTGAACGGGTCATAACCGAGATAGGATGCAGTAACACTATATGTTCCTGCAGGCACATAAAGAATGACAAATTCACCCTTTTCATCAGTCGCAGCACCGAGTTCGGTTCCTTCTACAATGACATCAGCGCCTATCAATGCTTCGCCGGTCTCAGCGTCTCTCACCCTGCCGGTGATCTTGCCATATTCAGCACCAAATAACAACGCACCGACAAGGATTAACGGCCAAAGTTTCTTCATCGCGCACCTCCTTATTTTACCCTTATGGGTATGAGCCAGAATCTTGCCAATAATGGACTGGCAGGTTTCTGATAATAAAAGCCATCCCGGACAATCGCTTCAATAACAAGATTATTAACACCAGAGCCAGTAATTGCTATCTTTCCTGTTCCATCAGGTAGTTGAACCTTCTTACCATCCTGAACTGCAAAGAATGTACACAATGATTCGGCAATAGTCCCGCTTAAGGTCAGGTCAATATTCAATGAATCTCCAGTATCATACTCTAAGAGCGAATCAATATGACAGAAACGATTCATTGCATGGTGTTGATAAAGCGTATCAATGTTAGATGCCCATATTGTATCAATACGGCCGGTATTTTTTGAGGTAATAATAGTATAATAAATATAGGGAATGCTCGCACCGCGATTTGGGATAGCATAATTTCCATAAGAAATCCTCTTCAATTTCCATTCCCTTGGCTCCTTAATCTTCCAGATTGAATCACCGGTCTCTTCATCATAAACTTTTTCCTTTACTGGTTCGACATAGAGATGGCGCAATCCTTCTGCAGTGATAGTGTCATAGGAATAATAGTTACCACCTTCTACTATTACCGTGTCAAGTTTTTTACCGGTATCACCCTGCCAGAAATAATAACCTTTGTATAAAAGGTCATAATGGACCTCCCTGATGAGATTAAATGTATCGTAAAGATACACAGTGCAGGTTGTGTCTTTCGTATACCAGAGGTCCTTAAAACGGGATGTTGAAGCAACATTATCCCGCAGACTATCGACATGCTGTTTAACAATGACTGACTCACCCCTAAAATAAGAATCAGAAACAGGGAATGATACAGCAGCAAGGGTAACAGGGATGAAATTATTCACAAAAATATCATCTGTCTTTAGAAATTCAGGATAACTCGCAAGCATATTATTTATCAATGAATCATCTTCAGGTGTCCCGTTATAAAATTCCTCTGGTGGCTCATTTCCACAACTTATAAATATTAAACCAACAATTGCCAACAGACTTAGCCAGTTCAAGTTTTTCATTTATTCCTCCTTTGTTTATTTATAGATATATAGTCTTTCTCTTTTTTGTCTTTTATTCTCACCCCCTTTCTGGCTATAATTTTTTTATATAGTATTATATTCACGTCAAAAAAAAAGTCAAGGGTTATTGTAATTTGAAATCAAAAGGTATATTCACTCTAACCCGCACAAACATATCCCTTTGCTTTGCTGGGGTAAACTTCGATCTTCTTGCTGCCGCGATTGCCGCTTCATCAAGCATTGGATTACCGCTTGATTTAAATATTTTTGCACCTATCACGCTACCATCAGTATCCACTATCGCCTCTACAATCACCTTTCCTTCTATCCCTGCCTTTCTTGCAAGTTCAGGATATTCAGGTTTAGGAATAGAAATTGGCTTTGGCTTCACCTCCACCTTTGCATAAGGAATGACCTCTATCTCCGGACCCTTAGGCTGGGTTCTGATAACATCTTCGCGGAATTCGGTTGTGGCAATCGTCTCCACTGCCTCTTCAGCAACTTCTGTCGCTGCTGCAGCAACCGCGACCTTGGGCCTCTCAACCGGTGGCGGTTCTTCATATTTTTCTATCTCTGCAGAAATCTGCTCCACCATCGTTACAATTTCCTTTCTCAATTTGTATGGTTCTACTTCAGCATAGGGCACAAAAAGGAATAATAATATCAAAATAATTATCCCGAGCAACATTCCGGTCCGGAAATAGACACCATACATCAATTTATAGTCGCGCATTTTAACCTCCAAATTCCGTGGCGAATGTAATCTTAAATGCCTTTGCCTCTTTTAAATGGTCAAGAACCACATCCACTGTTCCATAATCAATATCTTCGTGGATATTCAGTATTGTTACAAGTTCTTGGTTTTCTGCAATCTTCGGTGCAATCCTTGAACTCACCCTTTCCTTGGGCACCAGACTATCATCTATGAAAACCCGTCCATTATTATCAATAAATATATGGGTAATGTTTCTGCGGATCAATATTCTCTCAGTTGATTTTGCCTTGGGCAGGACGAGTTTCAAATTAAGGGTTGTGGCGCGGAATACTGTGGTCACCATAAAGAATAATATCAAAAGAAAGGCAACATCAGCAGTTGAGGCAGTAGGAATATCAGGGGTTTTTGTAAATCTTCTTATTATGCTTTTACGCATTATTCCTCACTCGTTGGTATCAAACTAATTTTATTTGCCCTCAATTCCCTGCCATCCTGGGTGACAACCCGGCATAATTTTATCTGGTCAAGAACTGAAATCATCGCCTGATACCTTGCGTCCTTGCTTGTTTTTAAAGAAACAACAAGGAGTGTATCCCTTTCTAATAGTTTTTCTTCAATTATTCTTCGCACTTCAGAATAATTTTGGGGGGAGATGTCTAAACCTTCATATCCTGAAGCCTTGAGTCTGAGCGCACCTTCAGGATTGATTAGAATTGAGACGATATTCTCAGGTTTCACCTTGGTCTCCTGTTGTGATTTCTCGGGAAGGAGCATCTTTATTCCCTTTTCCTTTGTAAAGACCGTGGTCGTCATAAAGAATATGATTATCAAAAAGGCAATGTCACCCATTGAGGCAGTAGGAATATTGGGTGTGCTTTTTTTCTTCTGCCTTAATTCCATCTATTTTTTCCTTTTCTGATAATGTTCAATCATATAATCAATCAAACCCGCGGCAACCTCTTCCATATCTTTTGTATAACCATCTACCTTACCAGAGAATAAAATATGGAGGATTGCAAGAGGCGTTGCTATCAAAAGCCCCCATTTTGTTGTTATCAATGCCTCAGAGATACCGCTGGCAACGATTGTTGGCTCAACTTCGCCTGCCGCAGCAATCGCTGCAAATGCCCGGATCATTCCGGTTACGGTTCCTAAGAACCCTAAAAATGGTGCAACCGTGGTCAAACCAGAAAGTAGTGCCATTCCTCTATCAAGGAATGCAAGTTCTACTGCTGCTGACCGTGCGGCAACCTCTTCCATTACATCCTTACCCTTATCTGCCTTTTCTAAAATTGCCTTTGCAATCTTTGCTGCAGGTGATGATGTCTGGTCACATAAGGCAATACCCGCATCTACACCCTGGGCATCGATCGTGGATATGAGTTTTTCCATAAAACTCGCCGGATTCAATCTTATTTTAATCAACAGCGAGAATAATCGTTCAATAACTATAGCCAGTCCCAGGATTATGCAAGCCAGCAAAAGCCACATAACGCCACCACCCAACATAAATTCCTTAACCATATGATTAACCTCCTTTCTATATCTTACATTATAATAAAAAACTCATTAATGTCAAGGGTCATTTTGAACTTGCAAAATAATAGAGGATACCACCAATGAGTGGAAAGAGACCAGCACCGAGGAAGAGAAAACTCTCATATCTTGCAAGTCCAAGAGAACCAATGATTAAGTCAAAAAGGTCACCGGACCCTGCAACACTCAAAAGCGGAAAATAGAAAATCATCCTGTATATATGAAACCCAGCGACTGCGATGAGAAAGATACTGCCGATTATCGGAAAAACCCAGATACCTTTTCCACCAATAAGATTTAAAAGCCTTTTTAGAATCATACCAAAAATTATTAATGAAATAATGGCGAGCAGAATCGCCACCATAAAGACTATCTCTGCAATTATGTCAGGCCTCATATAACCCCCTTTTCAATCCTAAATTCTGATTTCTAAACAAATCACTTTCCTCTGGTGACTCCATAGAATCTCAAATTGGCTACAAGAGAAAGAATGCCGGAAAGAAAGAATAGGCAATAAGCAAGGTAGTTGATGCCTCCTTTTGGTAACATCATCTTACCACCAATACCACAGAATATCAATTGTATTAAAGCGAATAAAAGAATACCTGTGGGTGCGATGACCATGAACTGCCAGTTTGTTTTTTCACCGAGGACTATTTCATACCTTCGGGCGATTATCCCTAAAAATATAAATGCAAGCCACAAAAAGACTGCACCCAGAACTAAAATATAATTGGGAATTATAGCAAGGGACTGATAGGTTGATTCTTCAATCCCGAATGGTGCAGTGAATAAAATAAATTCCATAAAACCTCCTATTTTAATTTTGCCAGCAATTTATTCGTCAAATCTTTTCCTTTGGTTGGTCCGATAATCATTCCTGCAGCCTTGCCCAGGGCAAAAATCAATCTTCTAATATCCTCTTCATAGAGTTCATCCGCTTTTATTCTCTGTGCCTTGATTTGATTTTGGAAAACCCTATCCGCAAAATCACCGAGATAACCCTGGATAATAGATTTCAATTGATCAAGAAATTCTGGTTCATATTTTTCTTTTGGTTTTTCTTTCTCAACACCTTCAGCCTTTTTACGCGCTCTTATCTCTTTTATTGCGTTATGTATATTTTCCAGCACACCTGTCTGGGCTGTAGCATATATATGTCCAACCAGATCATCCTCTCCAATATCACATAATAAACTCTGATTACTGCCCACTATTTCCAAGGTATCAATCTTTATTCCACCCAGGGCACCGATCGTCTCAAAGACCACAGTTGCGGTCTGAGAAAATTTTTGTCTCTGTGCCTCACCTGTCTTTGAAGTCGTTGTCTCGCCATCTTTTTGTGAAATAAAAGGTAAGCCCAATCCACGGTCTTCTATCTTATTCAATATCTCATCCACCATCTTACCTCCTATGTTTGCTTCATCTTTTCAATGACAGATTGAACCTTTACCCTTGCCTGTGAAGAACCCATCTCTTCAACCGCTTTTTTGACAAGAAAATCTATTAGGGTCCTTAAAATCTGAACAATATCATCTTCTTTTTCCTGGGGCGGTGTCTGTTTAAATTCCATCTTATCATTTATAATACCAACCATCGGTAGGATGTCTGTAGCAATGATACCAAGCCCTTGATTGAGAATTTCAATCCAGTGTGACTTTTTACCGCCGCTTCCGAATTCTTCAACCAGAAGATTTATCTGCATCAACTTTGAATTGATACTCCCTGACAACTGGATCTCAGCCTTTGGCGGTGGTGGGGGTGGTGGAGGCGGTTTCACTTCCTCAATTTCTTCTTTCACCCTTTCTTGAGGAGCAATAAGTTGTTCCTTCACACGCGCTATGAATTCCCTGGGATTCTCTTCCCTTTCCACCTCTATTCCAATATACTTGCCATTATGAAGGAAGATGATCAAACGATTTGCTCCATAACATAATGAGACAAAATTTATTTCTCCAAGACTGAGTGTATTCTTTATAACCTCTGCTGCCGAGGAAAAGAATGCGGTTAGATCACCAAGGGGTGCGGTTGACGAACCCTTCACCTCTTCAATTGCACCATCCTCGGCATTGACGACTGCATAGTTAATAATCCCGGGAATCTTATCCAGCACCTCCATCTCCTGCTCCCTTCTATTTCAATTCTGCACTCAATTCCTCAAGTTTTTTCTTGAATAATAATTTTCCATATATCTGTGGACCCTCAGCCCTGATGAATTCATCAAAACCATTTCTGAATTTATCAATCTGTTCCTGGATCAATGGGTTCTGAACCGTTATTTCAAAAGTTTCTTCATTAATATTTATTGAAGCACCGAGTGTCTGATTTTCTAAATTCAATTCTGACCATCTCCTGAACCAGTTTAGACCATTCTTTCCAAAGACCTTGAAAAAGGCATTTAGATATTTTAATAATCCTGCCATCAATCTCTCTACTTCCTTTGGGTCATAAATCAACCCCTGTTCTTTGAGCCAGACTATGGTCTTTATCGTCTCATAACCACCGAGCTGGGATTGGGCAATTATTTCATTTATTGTTCTCTTGCCATCCACCATTGCCAGCACCTGCCAGTCTGTGCGACGCAGTGCAACCGCAGATGGTAATTCCTTTGTTGATTTTGCCAGAACCGCATCCCTTGGGGGCAATCGGTCTTTTATCTTTTCAAATTCAACCCGACGCCTTTCAATATTTTCATTTAGTTTACCCACATCTTCAGAGATCGTCTGCTCTGTTGCCCTGACCCCTGACTCAAACACACCCTTTTCAAGATGGACAAGAGAAAGGTTTAATAATGATTCAAAACCCTTCTCAGTTCCATCTGAGGCATGGACAATATGCCCTTCTTTTAGATATACTTCTCCATTCAATTCACCACTTACCCTAATGACACCGGTCTTTTTCATTTGCACAAGAAATTGCAGGACATCAGATAGATTGAATTCTTTTAAATTTATCTCAAAATCTGCCATTATATCACTCCCAGCCAGTTATGCAAAAGAAAATAGATCCTGCCAATAAATAAAGAAACACGCGCCATAATTGTATAACCAAAGGATGCACCGAACGATATCATCATAAACCAGATTCCAATCTTTGCTCCAATACCGAGTGCTCCTTTGTGTTCTTTGGAAAAATAGAAATAGGTCAGGGTAAAGATAACGCCGGATATAATTAAAAAGTTTGATATGACATTGAAGACAGAGATACCTCTCAATGGTAAAAATGTTGCCTGTAATTGTGGAAAGATATCACCCTGGACAATCTGGGTTATTGATACTGCCATAGCAATGCCCATCGTAAATGTCAGGGGGATACGAATCATCCAGGAGATATTAGGAATGAGGGGTGCAAACATCAAAAGCCCGATAAAAATCGGAAATATATTATACCACTGACCTTTTGTAAATAGAGGTTCAAAAAGATTGGGCCAGGCAAAATCATACCAGAGCACGACTGCCCAATAACCGGCTGATACACCAACAAATATGTTTTCAGCAATTTTGTAGAACGGATTATCTTTATAAAGGAATGAATAGATAGCAAGGGTTAAGAGTGCTGCAATCCATATTCCGATGGTGTTAATCATTTCTTTCTCCTCTGATATAAAAGTATCACATTACCGAGGGCAATAAAACCAACAAGGAGGAGATGGACAATGGACTGAGAATCCATTCCCCTTAAACCCCTGCCTTTTCTATCAACGAGTGTCTCATATTCTGCAGCACCCTTCAATCCACCCAGAAGTCCTGTCAACTGTCCTGAACTCAAATATGGATATTGTTGTGGTGCCATAATAGCGGTTGTGGCCCCACAGATCGGTACACCATATCTTGCATGGAAATAGATTATCCAGTGAAGTATACCTGGGTCACCTGCGGAGAATGTCATCACCATTGATAAATCCCTTGCGGTCTTCACCCTCCTGCCCAGTGGTAGCGAATCTATCGGAATTCCCTGATAATCAACTTTTATCACATCAGAAAAATTTCTACCCATACTCAAGAGCATCACCGCACCACCAGGACGGTAACCAACATTTATATAATCTTCTCCGTATACTTTGTTATACACCTTTGCAATTTTATTTAGGGCGATATTGCCGAGTTCACTACCCGCAGGCCAGAGACCCATCATATAGACTTTTAAATCCTTCCGGAAACAATGTTCAATAAATGCCTCGGTCGCAGGATATAACTCAGCCTCACTACCAGGGTCATAATCGGTTGAAATAAGGACGACCGAACCCCGGGGCAGGGACTCGACTTTATTATAAATATTCTTAACTGGCTTTGTGATATCAACCGGCAGATTCAAAGGCACAATCATCGGAATTATGACTGCGAGTGCAACAAGAAGGAAGATGATTCGGCGGTCAAGATGGGCAAGAGACTCAATTATTTTCATAGATATCCCTCAAGTTCAAATCTTCAAAGGTATTCAAGAAATTTAAAGAGCTGTCTCCTAAAATGCAGGCTCGCGCAGCGGTCATTTTAGCGTTCTCCTCCACCCATATAACTCCGCTCAATCCCTAAAAGCACCCTTAACGCCATTGAGATCAAACCAAGGTCAATGCCGAATAATATGCCCCTCTTCGCTGCAGTATTTGGCACCTGCATTATCCATTCAACAAGGTCAGGAAATTTATTCCATATCAAATATCCTATCGGAATCCTGCCTATCATCACAATCACAGCCGCGATCAAGAGCAAGGTTGCCTCTGGTGTCTTTGCCCTGAACGCCCGGAACGAAGCCGAAGCAACAAAGAATGCAAGCAAAGAGAACATTGTAGCACCAAGGGGCACCTGGAAATTTTCAAAGAAATATAAAAATATCTTTGAATCCCTGCCTCCGATAAATCCAGCCCCAAGCATCACACCAAGAAAGAACAAAAGAATTATGCTGTATTGCCAATCCCTCAATCTTCTCTGAATCTTATCCACATTGATCTTTATCAAATTAAAGATACCAATGAAAACAAAGAACGCAGTAACCCCCTGATACCACAACTGGAGTAATTGTGAACTATCCTGGGCAAATTTCGCCGGGATAAAAAAGGTTATAAGCATATAAAATCCACAGCAGAAAACGATTATTAAAGGAATAATTATCTTCATTCTATTGTATTAAAAAGGTTTATAAAGAACTGCCAGTTAAAAATCTGGCTTAAAACACCGACAATGATAACCGTGATGAATATCAATTTCCCAAGGTCCTGTCCCCTTAGTGAACCAAGTTGTATCGGTTCCTGTGAAAGATAGGCACTCGCTGCATACAATTCTTCTCCGAGTAAGGTAAAATCACAGGCAGCAACGAAAAAAGGTAATTGATCAGGCATTGCTGTTCCAGCAATCTGAACCGCACCAGTAGAATGGCCGGTCTCAGCAAGAATTAGTGATTCTGCATAGAATGTGCCAAGATAGAGATTCGTTGCCGGTCGTTCACGAACCATAATTCCATCAACAGCAGAAACATAGGCAAACTGGTCATCAGTGATATATCTGATATTATCTGGATTATACCAGTCAGGTCTGCCTACCCTGGTTGCGGACTCCTTTACTACCTGCTGTGCCATTGTCATTGCCATTGAACGACTCGTCGGCACATATAAAGGAGTTCCATATTCTGCTGTTTTTTCTGCCACCCTTGCGAGAATACTCATTGAGGCAATGGTCTGGGGATCATCAATATCCATTATACCCGGCACATATAAGACCGGCTTGCCCATTTCAGTTGCCCTGCCAATCGCCTCTTCAATTGCATTCAAAGCGGGTATCTTTCTTATGAATAATTTTTTGCCCTTTCGGGCATGGCTTATATAAGTGAGGACAGAGGCGAAAAGTATAATTATACATATCGCCATAGGCAGGCGTGATAGATTAAAATATTGAACCACAGGTCTTACTGGTCCTGCAATATTGGAAAAGGTTGAAATGCTATCTTTCTTACCTGTGATTCTATAGAAATAATCAATCTTTGGATTTAAATTAAAATCCCGGAAATTTGTTTCAATACCATCCACTTCACTAATCTTTTCAAAAATTCCTTCCGCATCAAGGCTCCTGAATATTTCAAATGTCTGAAAAATTTCATTGCTCTGCCATTTTAAGGTAATGCTTGAACCATCATCATTGGGCGTATCAAATGCCCTTAAATCGATATTGTATATAATAATGAAGGATATTAAAAACATATAATAATTTTATTCAAAATACTTCCAATGTCAAGACTTGATTTTCTGCCATTTTTGGAAATATTTTATGCAACTAATCGTATGGAACCAGAAATACTTATTAAATAGAAATGAAAACCAGCCTTTATCTGCAGAATGGCGGGTATATTGATGGAAAAATTTTGATTCAGGGAAATATATAATTTTTAAGCCCTGACAATGGATACGACGGCATAAATCAACATCTTCAAAATAAAGAAAAAATCTTTCATCGAGCAGACCAATTTTTTCAATTACACTTTTTTTCGTCATCATTGCCGCTCCTAAGACCCAGTCCACTTCTTTGATCACCCTGTGGTCAAAATCGATCATCAAATACCTCTGTATTTCTCTTTTGCCAAAAGAAGTGTTTTTTAAAAAACTTCGTCTAATAAAGGGGGTCAAGAATCTGGGAAATCGGAAACAAGAATATTGAATAGAATTATCAAAATTGAGCAATTGGGGTGCAATGACACCTATCTTCTCATTCTTATCAAGAAAATCAATCATTTTTTCTATTGCCTCATTAGTTATTAAAATATCAGGATTGATTATCAATATATACTCACCGCGTGCGATTCTTATACCCTGATTCACCGCTTTTGCATAGCCAAGATTTTTTCTATTCAATATCAAACGGATATTTAACAATTTCTCAAATTCTTTAATTACATTCCCAAATGTCATTTTTGAACCATTATCTATAATGATTATTTCAAAAGTTTGCTCTGGCTTTTTTTCAACGATACTCTTCAAACAGTCTTTTAATGCACAGGTTGAATTATAATTTACAATGATTATGGAAAGCATTTTCGGGTTAAAAAGACCAGAGACATAGGTATTTTTTCTACAGGGGTATAGAGATTCTCTATTGTGATTGAAAAATTCATTCTATCAATCTTATCCTTTGCCTGTCTTATCTCCTCTTCCACTGCCTGTGTTTTATAGAAAACTGCCTTTCCTCCTGGTTTAATCAAATGGTCAATCGTTTTTACAAGATCTTTGATCCGTCCTGCTGCCCTTATTAGGATGAGATCAAAATTTTCAACCTGATATTTTTCAGCCCGTTCAGAAATCACCTTGATTCCGGAAAGATTCAGTTCTTTAATTAAGTAAGAGAGAAAATTCGCTTTTTTCTTTATGGATTCGAAAAGGGTAAAATTTATCTCGGGCACTAAAATTTTCACCGGGATAGATGGGAAACCAGCACCAGCACCGATATCACAGGCATTTTGTTGGTTTGAGATAAATCTTAAAATCATCAAAGATGGTAAAAAATGTTTGAGGCTTATCCGCTTGTAATCATTATAGGAAATCAGATGGAGATGGTTTTTGTAATTGTAAAGAACTTTTAAATAAATCCTGAATTTATTAAAAATATCCTCTCTGGGTTCAATACCCAGTTCTAAAAAACCATCTTTCAAAATCCTTATTTCATTTTCGATTGAAAGCATAAACAATAATAATAGCGAAAAAATACTTAAGATTTTTTTATCTTATTCCAGACCTGGTCCATTTCCTCAAGACTCAGCGATGAGAGTTCTCTATTCTCTTTTTTTATCCTCTTTTGCATAAGTCTGAACCTCTTCACAAATTTTTTATTTGCCTGACGTAATGCATCTTCAGGGTCAATCTTCAAATGACGGGCAAGATTGACGCAGGAAAATAATAGATCTCCCATTTCTTCCTTCGTTTCTTTTTTTGAAACTGTCTTCTCTAACTCTTTGATCTCCTCGATCAATTTTTGCATTGGACCGTCCGGGTTGTTCCAGTCAAATCCCATCCGTGCTGCCCGCTCCTGAATCAGTCGCGCAGCAAGCAGGGCTGGAAGTGAATATGGTATACCCTGGAATATATCCTTTTTTGAACTATGCCAGAATTTTACAATCTCTTTTGTATTTTTAAATCTTTTTGATTTAAAGACATGGGGATGTTTGGTTTTATATTTTCTTATAGTATCAGAAATAATCTCCTCAAGATTGCCCCCCCTGGATTCAAGCAACTGGCTGAGAAAAATTCCGAGAAATAATAAATCACCTATTTCTTCTCTTATAGAACTTATATCCTTTTTTTCAATCGCATCCACCACCTCATAGGCTTCTTCTATTATATTATTTCTCATCGAGTTCAATGTCTGTTTTCTATCCCAGGGACATTTTTTGCGTAGGGTGCGGACCAATTTAATAAGGGCTGAAACCGATTTAGTATTCTTCACTTTCTTCTTCATCTATATCCTGTTCTAAGGCAATTTTGGTCTTCTGAAAATCAGCATAAAAATCCTCTTCAAAATTCAAACAGCATAATAATTTTCCGCATATGCCCGATAATTTACTCGGTGATAGAAAAATATTCTGGCGCCTTGCCATTCGCAAGGAGATTGATTTCAAATCACCAAGAAATGAAGCACAGCAGATCTTTCTTCCACAGGGACCAACCCCACCACAGTATCGGGCAAAATCACGGGCACCGATTTGTTTTATCACAATCCGCTTATTCAACTTTTGTGATATATAGCGATGGAGTTTGCGAAACTTCATCTTTTTATCCGCAGTAAAATAGAAAATCACCCTCTCTTCATCAAACTGACAATGGGCATAAACAACCTTCATATTTAGATTGAACTCTCTTACTGCATTTCTGAATTCAATCAAACACAATTCTTCATATTCCTTCAAGTCTTCCAGTTTAATAAAATCATCACTATGTAAAGGGCGCAAAATTTCTCCGGCTTTTTCTTCCTCAATTGGTGGACCAATTATTTTTCCGACATCAACTCCATCATTACCCTTGAATAAAACCATCTCACCAATGGAATAAATTTCTCCGCCTTCTGCTATAAGTTTCCAGAATGGTGTTATCTCTAATAGATACTTCATTTTTTAATTATATATATTTTTTCACCTTTTTTTATCATACCCAGGTCATCCCTTGCCTTTGATTCAATGAGTGTCCCTTTTTTGTAGTCATCTATCCTTTTCTTTAATAATTCATTCTCGGCTTCAAGAATGATTATATTCTTCTTCAAAGTCTTTTCCGTATGATATGCATTTACCAGTAAAAATATCTTCCTGCCTAAATATGAAAAAGGCAACAAAATAAAAATGATAATTATCAGCCATCTTTTAATTAAGGAGAAGAATTCTCTCTTCATCCCCTCTCAATATAAAATCAATCAGGCGCTGGGCTTAGTGTAATGACGGTAATAATAATACCGATGGCGGTAATATCTCTGACCCACATCAACACCATTCAACACATAACCGATTATCTTCTCGCCGGCTCTTTCCAGTTCATCCTTTACTTCAAGGACCGCATCCCGATTCGTTTTCCCGCTCATAACCACAACGAGAATCGCATCGCAAACCTTTCCTAAAACCCTTGCATCAGCAATTCCTAAAGCCGGAGGTGCATCAATCAGAACATAGTCAAAATTAACTTTGAGGTCATTGAGTATGTCCACCATACGCTTTGAACCCAGCAATTCTGCCGGGTTGGAAGGGATGGTCCCGCTTGTTATAAAATAAAGGTTATCAAATTGCGACTTTACTATCGCATCCTTTAATTTTATTCGGTTGATCAGAACATCGGTCAGACCATTATGATTATCCTTGACGATATCCCGGAAATAATTGTGTAACTTCGGTCTGCGAAAATCGCAGTCAAGCATCACAACTTTATGACCCTGCTGAGAAAGTGTGATACCAAGATTTAAACAGGTTGTTGTTTTACCTTCCTGAGGGATTGTGGATGTAACCAATAATGATTTGATCGGTCTTGCTGCAGCAGAAAAGGCAAGATTGGTTCTTAAAATGCGATAGGATTCTGCAATATCCGAGTATGGTTCCTGGATAGTAGGAATATCAATATGGTGTTTGTTCTTAACAAGAGGAACCGTTGCCAGCACCGAGATACCGGTCAAATCTTCAATTTCTTTTGTTGTCTTTACGGTTGTATCAATATATTCAAGCAAAAATGCTCCACCGATACCAATCAATAATCCAATCAGAAATCCTAAAATTGCATTCTGTTTCGGTTTGGGTTCAACCGGTCTATCAGGCACTATCGCATGGTCAATTATTCTTGCCTGACTTATCTGCATTGCTTCAGCAATCTTTGATTCCTCAAGTTTACTGAGAAGCATTGTATAAATTTCTTCATTCGCCTTTTTCTGCCTTTCGAGTTGTGCCAGATTCACTTCAGCCTCAGGTAGTTGTTTTAAACGCCGATTATGTTTTTCTATGATTTGATTCAATGCATCTACCCTGCTCTGCAATGCAATGACATGCGTTTCGCTATTAATAATATTTGTAATGAGGGCTTGAAAAACAGGGTCGCCAACCGAAGGACCTGCCTGAAGAATCTGTTTGCTTGTCTGATTAATCTCCTGCTCAACCTGGGCAATCTGTTCCTGAATCTGCTTTAACTTTACAGAGTCGTTCTGATATTCCTGTTTCTGGATCTCAAGGTTTTTCAATTGCTCTTTGAGTGTTATGATTAACGGGCTGTTTGAAATTGTTGGGAAAGACGCCATTCTTTTATAATAACCATAACTTGCTTCATCCTTTGCGAGTTCGCTTTCCAGTTTTTTTATACTACTCTCTGTTTCATGGAGTTCCACCACTGCCTTTTCTCTTTCCACCTCAAACTGGGCAACTGCATTAATTATCTCTTTTGCCGTCTCACTGAGCAGAAAAACACCGCTTTGCTGTTTGTAACGACGCAGATTCTCTTCTGCACTATCAAGTTCGGTGCCAAATATCTTTATCTGGGTTTCAATAAACTCTTTGGAACCACGTGCTGATTCGCGTAGACTCTCCAGTGTATATAATATATATTCCTGGGACAAAGAATTTGCTATCTTTGCTGCAAGTTCGGGCAGGGTAGAACGTGCCTTTAATAATACAAGTGATGTGTTTTTAATCTGACTGGCTGAAATATTATGCATCAAGTCTTCGGTTGCCTTCTCAATATTGGTTATTGAAAATTCTAAATAATCTCTTGTTGGTTTCTCCTTTAAAATAAATCTCAACCCATTACTGCTAAAATTTTCACCCACCCTTCCTTTGCCTAAGATTTCTTCTTTACTATTATATACTACAAAGTTTCTATCATCTTCCATCTTTATTAAATATCGACCCGCTGGGAAATTGTCGTTCACCTGGATTGAATCAAAGAATGCCCGACCGTGGGTATTTATTACAAAATTTAAACCAAGTTTCTTGACGACCGAGCGAGCGAGTGCCCGGCTCCGGATTATTTCAAGTTCACTTTCAACCGGGTCAACACGCTGCGGGGTATACAATTCAGTAAAAAATACGGGTTTTGCTTCGGATAGTTCCAATTTGAAACGAACCTTTGCCTCATAGACCTTTGGTAACTGTAAACTTATCAAAAGGACGCTGAATGAAGCAACAATCACACAGATTATTATCAGTAGCCGTCGTTTATAAATAATATCTATATAGTCCTGAAATGTTGGTTCTTTATTCATCTTGCGTAAATTAAAATTTGTAAAATCAATGTGCCAATACTCAATAGCACCGACCATTCCTGCAGTGCAGGCATAAATCTCCTGGGTACGATAACCACATCACCCGGTTTCAGATTCAATTCGTCTATTTTTTTACCGCTCTTTAGAATCTTTTCAAAATTTACACTTCTCTCTTTACCTACATTGAGAATCTTAATCTTTCCAATATTCCCATTTGAGGTTGGACCACCTGCCATTGCCAGCAGATTGGCAAGATTTTCATTGCTTTTCAAATAATATTTTCCTGGTAACTTCACTTCACCAAATACACTTATCTGATAATAGATATTCACTGTCAGGAAAATATCCCCATAATATTTATGAAACTCATCAATCAACATTCTTTCAAGAGAATCCGCCGGGATATTTTTTATATTCAACTTCCCTAAAAGTGGAATGTTTAAACTTGTGTCCGCATCAACAAGGTATTTACCACTCAGATTTGGTTGATGCCATATATCTATCTCCACCGCATCATTGGGAAGTAAATAGACATGAGGTGATATCGTAAGAAGCATTAACAAAAACATATTATAATTATAACTATTTTTTTCTCATTGTCAATAACTCATTTTCATTAGATGAAGTTATTGACATTGTTATTTTTAAGATTAAAATCTGCTTGGGAGGTCTTATGAAAAACTTTATTTACTTTTTACTTCTTACTTCCCACTTTTCACTTTCATTTGCCCAGGGAAATTATGTCTTTGGTCCGAATGTGAAGGTGAATGGTGACCCTGGGGGCGTGACGTTTCATACGGTCTATTCTTCTGGTGCGCATACAATTGCGGCCCGAGGTGATACGGTTTATATTGCTTGCCGGGGCGACCAGACCGGGCTGTCGAGTGTTTATTTTTCTAAAAACACAGATTGTGGGCAGACCTGGTCACCGGGTTTGCGGGTGAGTTATCCTGAGGCAAGTATTCTTCCAAGTTTGGTAATTGATTCCCGGTGTGATATTTTTATTGTTTATACTTATATCTGAAACCTCAATTATCGGGATATTCATTTTACCAAGTCAACTGATAAGGGTTTAACATTTTCGTATCCTATCAGATTGGAAGATGATACCTTACCGAATCAATAGTTTCCATTTATTGCAGTTGATACCCCTGGTCGGATTTTTATTGCCTGGCAAGACTATCACACTGGAAATATGGGTTGTTTCTTTTTTCAGGCATCCTCCACGAAAAGTTTTTTAAAAATTGCAGTGGAGTTTTAATATGTATTAAAATATTTCCAAAATTCCGCTTCAAATACAGAATTGCTTTCTTAATCAATCCGTGAATAGTATTTTTTTATTAATATCATCATTTCATCAAGACGAATATATTCAATATTCTCGTCTATTTTATTAAGCAAAGTTTGCAGTCTCTTCAATTTGTCAAAAACTGTTATGGTAGTAGTATAATTGGGATTGTAAATGTTATAAATAACGGGAAGAAATAATGGCCTCTCTTTGTGTTCTTTTATCATTCTTAAAATTTCATCTACCAGTGGTTCAATATCTGTAGTATCACCAAGATGTTTTAATGGCCTATTAACCGCCAGTCTCAGAGAAGGAATTTTTTCATTAATCATTGCAAAACCTTTCAGGTTAGGAGGCCAGTATCCTTCCAGAAAACCGAGCAGATCAGGATAAGCATTCGCTATTTTCTGAAGATAATTGATATCTGCAAGATCATCGTTACGGTCTGCCATAATTTTTATAATGCTCAAGTTTAATTTTTTAAGATATCTGGCAGTTATAATAGGCATATCTGGAAAATCTTCAAAATCAAAATGATTCACCAGATGCCAGGCGAGACCACTTACATCAGCAATAAAACAATCATTTGGGGTTTTTGTTTGATAGTAATACTGCAAAATTCCAGGGGCTATATCAATCAATTTGGGCGGGATACCCCAAGAAAATGGAATTTGACCACGAAGGGGCGAATCCCAGTCTCTGGCATAATGTTGAAGTATTAAAACTGGATTGTCGCCATCCATTGAAATAAAAGCAATATAGACCTTTCTTTCCAATTTAATTTCTTTTGGTGGACTTTGTTTGAATTCACCAGTCAATAATGGTAATTTTGCAAAAAAAGAAAGATTATGAATTCTATTCATATCTCCTATCCACAATTTTCCGGCCTTGCTTGCCATTTTTATATGCTCATATTCTTTACAATAATACTTCGTCCCCTGAATCCAGCCTTCATCTGACCAGCCCATTAGGAAATGTGTTTTATTAAAAACCTTTGAGTGAAAAAAGGTTTTATCCGAAGTATCCCTTAAGTCATAATAAAATGACCAGTATCTATTTTGGATAGTAAAGTCAATTAGTTTTTCACAGGCATTTCTCACTGGACTGAAACTCATATAGGGGAGTAATTTAAAAATAATATCTCTATTAAATTTTCTGGTCTGAAATAACTTGAGATTGAATTTTAATGCTTCACTTCCAGTGGAATCATTAAGAAACTTATAGCGTCTGCTATCGGTCAGGTCATATTTTATAGGAAAATCAGCCAGTGGGATGTCATTTATTGTTCTCGGGGTAATTATCAAAAGTGACTCCAAGGCAGCCAGATTGGTAGTGATCGCCTTTATCTGAAATAGAAGTTTTTGATATTCCGGGGGGTCCTTTATTGCTATAGAATCAGGATTTCCCGGGTCAAATAGCACACAACCTTTGAAATCATTTTTAGATACAAATTTTTTAATACATTCATCATAGGTCAATAAAACATAAGGAAGGTTGAATCGTTTAAGCCAGCGATATATTCCTTGGGCTTCATAATCATTATAATTGTGTAATAGAACAAGCCTTGGTCCGGTGCGATTTATCCCACCCTGTATTGAACCAAGAAGCTGACGTCTGTCTGCCATTTTGAAATCAAAAGGTTCTCCCTCTGAGTCCAGATTGAGATCCTGGAGATTAACTGCATAGACTATGCCTCTATCATCTCTTAAGCGCGAGAGCTCAACATAATCAATAAATAAATCAAGACTATCAAGCCATTCTATTATGACTTGAATATTGCCAGAATCAGATAAATAAAAATAAACATTAAAATTTTGCCAGTTATGAATTTCGTTGAAGTAAGATGCATATACAGGATAGATTCCCAAGATACGAATTTGGTCTTTCTGGAATTTTTGGATCTTTAAAAAACAAACAGGATTTATACTCATAATCTTATTTTCTCCTTTAATAAGGCATTTGAGTTGATAAATTCCAGGGGTTAAATCTTCAAATGTTGTTGAAATGCCAACCGGTGCGTGTATTTCTTTAAGTAGAGCAAGGCATTTTTTATGGTAAGCGGTTTGATCCACAACTATATCACCCTGATTTTGTGGAATAGAAAATGTCTCGGTTTCCTTATGAATCAAAAGTGTGCCCGCAAAAGTATCCCTAAAATGGAACCCCAAGACAATTGTTATATAAAAATACAATACAAAAGTACACCTTCTATGCATATTCTATTATACCCTTATATTCAGTATTGTCAATTAATCTATTTTTTTACCTATGCATAAAACCTGTTGACTTAAAACCGCTTATAGATATAATATGGATGTGGAAAAACCGACGAGATTATCAGATTACTGGGTTGTAATTATGAAATATCGTAGGATTCTACTTATTAATACAATTATTATCACAACTATCGCTATAATTATTAGTCTAATTCTCCCCTGTAAATACACAGCCACTGCAACAATTTTGCCGCCCTCGCAAGAACAGACTTCCCTTTTTGGATTCTTAAATTTTGGTTCAGGATTATCTTCAAACATTGCCAATTTGTCCCGACTGACCAGTGGATTGCCAGGTTTATATTCTCCTTCAGACCTCTTCGCGGCAATATTAAAAAGTGGTCGAATAAAAGGACCAATTATCAAAAAATATAACCTTATGAAAGAGTTCAAAACCAAAACCATGATTGATGCCTCCCGGGCTCTTGATGAGATTACTAAAATTGAAGTTTCCCCTGAAGGGATGATATCGGTTAGTGTTACTTACAAGAATAAGTATCTTGCCACTGATATTGCAAATTCTTTTATTGAAGAACTTGATAAATTCAATAAGGAGACAGCGATGACCTCTGGCAAGAAATTTCGAATATTTGTAGAACAGCAGCTGAAAAATGTCCAAGACAGTCTGGCAAAGGCAGAAGAGGCTTTAAGAAAATTTCAGGAAGAACATCGGACGGTCGCTCTTGATATAGAGATTGAAAATGCCATTGCGACAATTGCCAAGTTGAAAAGTGAAATTGTTTTGCGGGAAGTTCAAAAGGGTGCTGTGGCATCAATAAGTAATCTAAATAATCCATATGTCACCAATATAGACCAGGAGTTAAGAGAATTAAAGAGACAACTGGCAAAAATTGAATTTGGGACCTCTGACACCGCCAGGAAGGAATTTGGGGCAGGTTTTTCAGTTCCCTTTGCCAGATTGCCTGGAGTGTCATTGGAATACGCCCGGCTACTCCGTAATGTGAAGATTCAGGAGGCAATCTATGAACTTCTAACCCAGCAATATGAACAGGCGAAGATTATGGAATCAAAGGATACACCAACTGTACAATTTCTTGAACAGGCAACACCGCCAGAAAAAAGAAGTTTTCCAAAACGCACTCTAATTGTTTTGTTCGCCTTTTTTCTCTCTATTGTTTTCGATATTCTACTCGCCTTTATTCTGGACTATTTTAATGAAGTTAAAAAATCACCGCACTCCCATCAAACATTTATCAATACGCTTAACAGCATTTCAGAAGATATAATATTTATAAAGGAATTTGTTTTAAAGAAGGCTAAACGAAAATAGTATTTTTATCCAAAATAATGTAAGAATTGCTCCAGTACTATTTTATTATTTTGTTCTGCCACCTGAGCAATCCTTTTTTTACAGCCTTCGGCTAATTCCTGCCTGAGATTTTTATTCAAAACTATATTTTTCATAGCCCGGGCAATCTCTGCAGGTGTATCAGGTGCTTCAATACATAAATATTTTATCAGGAATTCATCTTCCGCGACAAGATAAATATCCCGGGTCGTCAACACCGGAACACCAAGGCACATTCGCTCACATACTGCGTAATTAAAACTTTCGCCAATAGTAACCTGGAGGGAAAGAGTCATACCCGCAACAAGGCTGAAATATTCCTCCTGGGACAACCATTTATGACGAATAACTCTTTGTGATATTTTTTCTATAATTCCCTGAAATTGTGCAGGGTCAAAGTTAATATGAAGCACCCCATCTATACCAGCCATTTCAAAGCCAGTTATTTGATTGAGAATATTCTTACCCAATCGGGGACGGCAGAAGAGGTCCAGATTTATTCCTGGTAGATTTGCCTTAGAAACATTCTTATAAATTGTTAAATCAATACTATGAGGAAGAAATATTGCCTCCTTGACGAAAAAACCGATTGAATTATATAAACGACGATGCAAGAAGAGATATTTAACTTTGCCTGCTCTTAATAGTTCAATAAGACGGGAAAAAGGTTTTCTCTCTGATAGAGTCATCTCAATCTGTCCTAAAGAACTACACCACATAAATGAAGGACGGATGCCCTTTTTATTCAACTTTTCAACAATTTTCTCATGAATTGGAGCAAAGGTGCCAAAGATTACATTTTCTCCATAAGGCAAAATCTGATCTATCACAGGAAGTTTTAATCTTTTACAAATCCGGTAGTATAAAGATTGATGACGAAAATCCTTAAGAAATGGCGGAGATATTAGTTCCTCTAATAATACAATATCCACATCAAAAAATGAGCCCAAGAGTGCCTTGTGATTCCTGAAGGCAGTTAGAGGACCAGGAGATTTACTTGGTGCTGAAAATAGTATCTTTTTTTTCATAGATTCCTTTTCTTAATATTTTTTAATAGTTTTATACTTTTTATAATTTCCTGATATTGGGGTAAAACCGCCCGTAAGATGGATATTTTCGTCATTTTTGAAAAGATTATTAACCCGATCAATGCAGAAGTAATATAGGCAATCGAAGAGGCAATAGCTGCTCCTTTTGTTCCTATTGCAGGAATCAACAATATATCCAGGACAATCGTTTCAATAAATGATAAAGTAACCATCAATGTCCCAAACTCGGGCTTCCCGGAGCCTTGAAAAAAACCGCCTAAAACTCTGGTGATACTCAAACCCATAATACCCGGGAGTAAAATATACATAAGAAAAACCGAATCTGCAAATATCCCACCGAAAAGAAGAATGATGACCAATCTACCAAATATAAAAAGGGCAATGACCATCAGTAGACCGAAAAAGACTGTATTCCTTATGACCGTGGCGGAAAATTTACCCGCCTCTTCTTTTTTCATATCAGCAATCCAGGGAAATAACACAGTGGCAACCGCAGATGCAAAGTGCCATGGTATTTCAGCAATCGCAGTCGCAATCGCATATATACCAACCTCATAGGGGTTTAAAAAATAATTGACAAAAAAAACATCCAGCCTCTGATTTAAAAAACTAAAAATAATCCCCAATTGCGATTTGATTCCAAAACTATAAGATTTCTTCAAAAGAATAAAATCAACTTTTTTTGCCGGAGTCCCCAATTTTAAGGTTCGAATAATACCGAATATTGTCTGAGAAATGACTGCAACAACAACCGCGAAAATACCGCCCAGAATTTCCAGTGATGGAATTAAAATTAACTGCATCAGAAATATTAATAAAAACTGGAGGATTATAAAAAGATTGTAGAAATAAACTTCACGGTGCCCAAGAAGTATTCCCCTTATGTGCTGATTTATGATATAAAAAGGAATCAATGCTATTGCGATATAAAGATATTCTCTATCTAATCCGCGCAGTGGATTATTAAGGAGCCAATTGCTGAGTGATAGGAAAATTACAAAATAAAAGCAAGTTGTAATGATAGTATGAAATATCCCATTGGCAAAGATCTTATTGTGAGAAGCTTTTTTACTGCTAATAAAATAGATATTAGCCTCATCAACACCTACCATACCCACCATCAAAGAGATTGAAAGAAAACTCATAAAAAGGGATAGAATTCCTTTGCCATTCGGACCTAAATAACGGGCGATTACTATATTGCTCCCGGCGACCAAAAGGAGTCTTAAAAGAGAGTTAATAAAGGTGGTTAGGGATTTTTTTATATAATCAATCATACTTTCGAGCAATTGATTCAACTATGGCGATACTCGCCGCCCATACGATTATGAAGCGGTAAAGGATTATACAAGTATTTGTTAATCCAACGATAAATAATGAAATGAAATTTAATAAAGTTGCAATTGTATAAATTCTTTCATCCTCAGTTATTTTCTTCTGTAGTAATCCCAACCCTCTTTTAAAGAAAGTTAAATAAAACAAGAAAAAAGTTACTAATCCCAAGATGCCCATCTTCCAATATATATATGCATAACTATTATCAACCAGGATATGTTCGGTCAATCGCCAGCGTGTAATTACCGCGGCACCCAAACCCTTACCCAAGAAAAAATCATTTTTAATTGTGCGTAAGGCTTCAACAATTTCAGCTGTTCTAATTCTGTAAGAAGCATCATATCTGAGGCTTTCAAATTTGAACAATATCTGTCCGCGGGCGATGATTGTATTATAAAGCATATTATTGGTTATATTGTTTACGATAAGGTAAACTCCCAGCAAGATAACAACAATGGCTGTTGAAATCCTGAAAATTTTTAGATAATTTTCTTTAAGCCTCCGTCGCCTTTCGTAAATAAATATCGCTACAAGAAAAACCAATATAACCAAGGTTGCTCCCCATAATGCCCGTTGCTGAGAAATTGCGATACTTAGCAATATTATAGGAAGTAAGATGCCGGCTATTGTCTTTCTTTTCTTGCTGGATGCATATATCAATATTGCACCAAGATATGCAATGGCTAATTGGGAAATGTGTATATGCATTGAGACAATTCGAACCAAGAAAATCTGTCCCCAAAATTTGAGCATGGAATCAATGAATTCGAAAGCAATGATTAGAGCACAGAAAGCAATAAAATCATAAAACCGTCTTGGATTATCTTTTAATGGTGAATATAGAAAAATAAAATAGGCTAAATGGAGAGATAAGGGCAACATTTCCAATCGTAGATATTCAAATTTATGTCCTTGTAATATTCCTGAAACTGCAGCAATAGTTATTGACAAGAATAATCCCGTTATTGTTTTATCAAGAATTCCAAATTTCAATCCTATTCTATGTTTAAATAAAAAGATTATCCAATATAAAACAGAAAGTAAAAATAAGGGATATCCAATGATCCAATAAAAACTAATTGGAACTCCTGGAAAGAATATGTTGTAGTATTTTTCGGGAAAAATAAGAAAATATGCAGCGCAAAGATAGTAACTTTTTTCAATAGAAAATAATGTATAGATAAAGAAAAGTAATAGGACGGTTGTTGTTATTATTAAAATTAACCCTTTATTTGAAAATACAACAATCAAAATAACTTCCCAGAATAATATAATTGCTAACGCCCAAATTTCATACAATTTTCTATCCTTGAAGGAAAAAATTAAATTTTTAATTCTGTTTCTGTGGCAAAAAGATATTTTCATATGTTCGATTTATATAAAAGGGTCGACAAAAGAAGTAGCATATTTATCATCGTTTATTTAATTTTCAAAAGAGATAATAGTCTGCTTATACAATGTTTCAATTTCTTTCACTACGGCAGACAGAGAAAATTTATTTCGGACTAACAACTTATTCCGCGAGGCTATCAAATTGCATTCAACCGGGTTGTTCAGCAGATAAATAACCTTTTCAGCAATAATTTGGGGGTTATTCGAGGGAATTAAATACCCATTGATTCCGTCCTTAATAATTTCTGGGATGCCCCCAACCATCGACGCTATACATGGTTTCCCGAAAGCACAAGCTTCAATTAATGCAATACCCAGTCCTTCCTCAATTGAGGGAAATACAAAAATATCAATGGCTTTTAATATTCCAACCGGGTCATGACGGCAACCCAGAAAATGTATATTTTTTTCCATATTTAATTTTTTTGCAAGCATTTGTAATCTCACCCTTTCAACCCCATCGCCAATAATTATTAAATTACACTTGGGAAATTTTTCAACAATCGGCGGCATACTTTTAATAAGTACTTCATGTCCTTTTATTTTGTGTAATCTTCCAATTGTACCGATTATAGGGTGAGATAGTGTAGTTACTTCATTCGGCACAATTGCATTGTTTAATATAATATCGGTGTCAATACCATTATAGATAACTTTTATCTTTGAAGGTGGCACATTAAATTTATCTACCAGCAATTGCTTTATTGCCCGCGACACAGCAATAATTCTATTTGTAAACTTTGTCGTCCAACGATAAAGAAAATAGAAAGGAACATTCCATTTTTTCCAAATTGACATGTTATGCTCAGTTGTAATTATGACCTTAACTCCTGCGAAATGAGCAGCAATTCTACCCCATATTGTTGCGTGCGGAAGATGAGTATGAACAATATCGGGTTTTACCTTCATAATTATTTTTCTAATCTTCCTCACTACCAATGGGTTATATTTTATATGGTGTCCTAAACAATAAACATTATCGCAATATTCTCTGAATTCGTCAGCAAGGGTATTCTCTTGATAAAGCGAAACGACATAGGGAATAAAAATTTTTCGGTTTAGTTTCTTAATTGTTGAAAGTAAAATTTTTTCCGCACCTCCAACACCAAGAGCAGTTATGATATACATTATTTTAATTTTTCTCCCAGACATTTAAAAATTTAATTTATCAATAAAAACCTTCTTGAGTTCATCTTTCATATCAATCCAAGTTCTTTTACAATGACTTCTTGCAATAATATTTTCTTGTAAATTTGTAAGTGTGTATGGCGATTCCATTATTTTTTTTAATATTTTAGTTAAATTGGCCGGGTTGTCTGGTTCTACAAGAAATCCATTTACATTATTCTGAATTATCTCTGGCACAGCTCCGACATTTGTTGCCACTACCGGTATGCCATGGTTTAATGCTTCATTAAGCACAATGCCGTAACCTTCATGTCGTGAGGGAAGTATAAATAGATCACTATTTTCATATAATTCTTCTAACTCTGCTTGTGAAAGATATCCAGTAAATATTATATTTTTGTTCAATTGGTATTTGATTATTTTTTTAAGAAGCAACGAATAATATTTTTTATCACCGATATCTCCCACAATATAACACTTATATTGAAATTTATTTAAATCTTTGAGTGATTCAATTAAAAAATCATATCCCTTTCTGGGTATTATTGATCCGACTGATATAAAAACCCAGTTTTTTTTAGTTCCATACAAACGTCTTTTTATACTATTACTGCAGGTGTAAATCCCGGGCGAGACTATCCATATTTTTTTATTATTGCCACCAATACAATGGATAACATTCAACTTAGTATTCTGGCTGTTAACAATTATAAATGTTGCTCTTTTTAAGTTACATCTCATCAATTGGTAATTAATATACTCTCGCAAATTGAACTGTGGCAGTTCCTCTTTTAAGTGATGGACAATTAGTGCAGTAGGAATTTGGTAATACCATGTGAAAATTGTAAAAGGGAAATATCTCAATGATGAATCCACAACCTGCAATATTAGATCAGAACTTCCTTTAAACCACATTAGAAAACAGTATAAAAAGCTAAAAAACTTGATTCTAAAGAAAAAAGGTAGGTGATGCACATTTATTTCTACTACTTTATGTCCTAATTCGTTCAACGCTTCAATTACTTTTTGATTATAGATGTGTCCCCCAGTAATTGGATTATGCCTATAAGAACCGATGAAGAATATTCTCATAGCCCCAATTAAGTATATTCTATTTTTTCTCATTGTCAATATTGACTTTCAATACTTCATTGGTATAATTAAAAAATGCATAAATACAGAATTATCCTCTCTGCCAATACCACTTGGTATCTTTATAATTTTCGACTTCCCTTGATCAAAGAGTTGTTAAAAAGGGGATATAAGGTCTATATCCTTTCACCTGAAGATAAGTATGTTGGGTTACTTGAAAAAATGAATATTTCTCATATTGATATAAAAATTAACCGTAGTGGAATCAATCCGCTTGAGGATATACTGTTACTTGCAAAATTTGTGCAGATCTATAAAAAATATAAACCAGATATTGTGCAGCATTTTACAGTTAAACCAGTCATCTATGGCACAATTGCTGCTCGCATAACAAATATAAGGTATATTTATAATATGATAACAGGACTGGGTTATGTTTTTACCGCTGTGAGTTTCAAAAAAAGATTTGTTCAATTTATAACAAGATTAATGTATAAAAAGGTATTAAAATATTCAACCCATATATTCTTCCAGAATAAAGAAGATTGTAATTATTTTTTTAAACACAAATTAGTTCAATTAGAAAAGACGAGCATTGTGCCAGGAACGGGTGTAGACCTGGAAAAATTCAGCCCGGTAGTGAAAAATAACAGAAAAGAAATTACCTTTATCTTTTCTGGTAGATTGCTATGGGATAAGGGTGTTGGTGATTTTGTTGAGGCGGCACGCAGATTGAAGCAAAAATATAAAAACATCCATTTCTGGGTTGCGGGACCAGTGGATTTACAGAATCCAAGGGGTATACCCCCTGAACAACTAAATCAATGGAGCCGGGAAGGTATAATTAAATACCTTGGTATGACCGATAATATAAAGCAGTATTTACATAACGCAGATGTGATTGTGCTTCCTTCTTATTATCGCGAGGGCATTCCACTTTCATTACTTGAGGGTGCTGCTTGTGGTTTACCAATTATAACGACTGATTCCTATGGATGCAGGGAAGTTGTTATAGAAGGTAAAAATGGATATCTTGTTCCAATTAAAAATGTTGACGCCCTGGTAAATGCGATGGGAAATTTTATTGAGAATCCCGAATTGATTAACGAAATGGGTAGGGCAAGCAGAAAAATTGCTGAAGAAAAATTTGATTCAAAAAAAATTGTGCATATGATATTGCAAAAATACCCTTTTTGAGCTATAATTAACTTATGAAAAAAATACTGGTAATAGGTAGTAGTGGTTTTATCGGACAACATCTCATTAAACAATTCTTGAAAAGAAATTTTGAGATAGTTGGAATTGATAAATATCCCCCTAAGAATGAAATTATTTTTCGTTATAGACATGTTACCGGAGACATACTCTCAATTGAGGATTTAACGAATGTAAGTAAAGATGTTAAATTTGTAATCTCTCTTGCGGCGAAACATCATGATTTTGGTATAACAAAAGAAGAGTATTTCAGGGTTAATGAAGGCGGCACAATAAACCTTCTTAATTGTATGTCAAAATTGAATATTAAGAACCTCATTTTTTATAGTAGTGTCGCAGTATACGGAACACAGGATTCACCAACTATTGAGGAGAGTCCACTTATCCCTGATACTGATTACGGAAGATCAAAACTTGCCGCAGAAAATGCAATTAAGAAATGGGCAGAAGAAGATAAAACCAGAAGCGTCATCATAATAAGACCCACTGTTATCTTCGGTCCAGAAAATTATGGTAATGTCTATAACCTTATTGATAAGATATATAAGAAACGCTTTATCTTTGTTGGTGATGGTTCAAATATTAAATCTGTTGCCTATGTAGAGAATCTTGTTGATGCGACACTGTTTTTGATGGACTATTTAAAACCGGGTCTTCAGATTTTTAATTATTCGGATGAACCCCAGATGACGACCAGAGAGATCGTTGGGATAATAACAGAATTTATGCCTCATAGCATACCAAAATTTAAGATTCCATTATCCCTTGCAGTCTCAGTAGGAGGAATTTTCGATGTCCTTGCAAAGATAAGTGGATATAATTTCCCCATTACTGCCAAAAGGATGAAAAAATTTAATACTGCGACCCATCATAAGGCAGAAAAGATAAGACAATTGGGATTCAAGCAAAGGATTTCAATTAAAGAGGGCTTTAAGAGAATGATTGAATGGTATCTAACAACGCAATCAGATAAAAAAAGGATTTAAAATATCTTTTTTGCACGAGCCAAGTTTCGCTACTCCATCAAGCAAGGATTATGAAGGGGAATAAAAGTTGATAAGGGTTAATCACAGGACTAAAGCATACCTTGATGAAAATTAGGGTCCCACTCCTTCCTTAATACAAGATACATAATACAGGATACTTGATATAGGATAAAGAATGGAATGATTTTTGCCCTCGTAATGACAAAAAGAAAAAAACAATGTCATCCTGAACTCGTTTCAGGAAGCGTGTCAAAAAATTTGTGCTTAGAAAATAGCGCAGACTCGCTTCATTACTGCGTTTGAGGTAAATGTGTCAAAAATAGTGTTTTTCAGCAATCTCCAAAACGCCCCTTGACACACAAAGAATAATAAATATAATGAAAATATGGTTTTCATAAAATGGCAATTTATGAAAGTGGAGTTTTCATGGCAATAGAGATTCTCGGCCGGCAGAATCCTTGGTGGACTGATGCCAAAACAATTGATGCAGACCCTCTATTAATGGAATTTGACAACTCACCGATTAAGTGGCTTCCTCAATGTCTCAAGCATTTCAGGTTAAATCAGAATGCTGTCTATGTCATCTCTGGACCACGCCAGGTCGGCAAGACAACAACATTTAAATTTTTGATCAGGCAGTTGATAAAGGAATTCCGTGTTCCACCACGATATATTCTTTATTTAAATACCGAAGAAATTGCACCCTCAACTCCACAAAATCTTGCCGAGATTATTCGTAATTATATTATGTGGGTAAGAATCAAGCAGAGTGAGAGGCTTTATGTTTTTATAGATGAAGCGACCTATTTAACTGACTGGGAAAGAGGAATTAAAATTCTTGCTGACTATGGATTGCTTAAAAATATTACTGTTTTTGCAACTGGTTCTCATGCAATTGGTTTGCGACGCGGGAGTGAAAGACTTCCGGGTAGGAGGGGAAGGGCGGAAAATCTTGATATCCAACTATTACCGCTGAGTTTTAGAGAATATCTGATGGTAATGGAACCCAATTTAAAAGATAAAATTCCTGAAGTCAAAAGTTTTGATTTTAAAGTGATTATGGACTCGGTCCAGGAAGTTTCGCTTTTTGCTGATTTGATTATTCGTTCTTTTCATTCCTATTTGAAGACTGGAGGATTTTTACGGGCGATGCGTGACTTTTTGTCCTTTGGTTTAGTAAAGCCCGACATTTATCGCTTGTATCGGGATGCCCTTGTTGGTGATTTAGTACGAATGGGACGCCGGGAAAAAATTTTCAAAGAACTCTGCCAGTGGTTAATCGGCCGAAGGGAAAATCCATTTGAATGGGTAGATATTGCTCGAGAGACCTATGTTGGAACCCATCCGACTGTCAGGGAATATATCGAAGATGCAGAAGCAACCTTTTTATGGGAAGTTTTCTATGGATTAAAACAAATCGGCAAACCATTAGCATTACCGCGGGCACCTAAACGATTATATTTTAAAGACCCTTTTCTTTTTCATACGATAAGAGCCTGGGTTTTATCCTATCCCAATCCATATCAGGCTTCCTCTGATTTTCTGAGCGAACCACCCAATTTAGGTTATTTAGTGGAAAATGTTGTGGCATCTCATATAAAAAGGAATTGGGAAAATGTTTTTTATTGGCGCAATGGTGGAGAGATAGATTTTGTAATCTTTGAAAACAACAAAAAAAGATTACTTTTAGAAGTTAAATACCGTGTCAAGATAGATATGGAAGACGGCAATGTCATAAAAAAATGGGGAAAAGGTATTCTTTTAACACAAAGACATTTAGAAAAACAGAACAATTTACTTCTTATTCCTACACCATATTTTCTTGCTTTGTTACCCTGTAACAGTTAAGTTTTTCCGAATTGGAATTTAAGCAAAGAATTTCTCTGTCCTTCTTCTGTCCATTATGGTCTGTATCTCAATGGGCAGACAAGGCAGCGCCTTGCCTCATTCTTAAGGTCTTCTTTTGAAGGAATACCTTCCACGAGTTTAAAATCTCTTATCCGTTCTGAGACATTCCGATGGGGAATCTTTATCTTCGGTATGTTAACAATCTTCCAGCACTCTGGTTCAAAAGGATATATTCCATTGGCAAGACTGAATAATCTACCACTCAAATATTTATCAATCATACGGGCAATCTTCATACCATCACCTACTGCATGTGCCAGTGTCTGCGGACCCCTTACCGCATCACCACCGGCAAAGATCTTTGAATTACCAGCCCTGCCATTTTTCACCACAATTCTCTGTCTATCATCTATCTGGAGATAGTCCCTTAAGAAATCGGTTGAGGGAACCTGTCCAATTGCAGATACAACCTTGTCAAGTTCAATCTCAAATTCAGAACCAGATATTATCTCAACCCTGCCTCTTCTTCCTTCTGGTGCACGGGTCTTTGCCATTATCACCCTGTTTTCCTTTATACAGACCGGTGTTGTGTATGGATATATCTTTATCCCTTCTTCTAAGGCTTCAATCCTATTCTCTTTTTCAGCAGGCATATCCTCTATACCACGGCGATAATAGATTGCTACATCATTTCCACACCTCAATAGACTCCTTGCCACATCAAATGCAGTATTGCCACCACCAATCACCGCAACCCTGCCTAACTTGATACACTCTCCCTGTTTTATCCGGTAAAGAATATCAAGACCACCAGGTGCCAGATTCCCTCCTTCAATATTCAATTTCTCTGATTTACCTGCACCAGTTGAAATGAATATCGCATTATAATCGGTTATCAATTCGGCAAATCCGATATCCTTACCAACTTCAACATTATTCTTTATTTCAAACCCAGCCTTTTTGAGCAACTCTATCTCCTGTTCAACTATTGAGCGGGGCAGACGGAATTCAGGTATATAAGCACTCAAAACACCGCCCGAGAGCTTCTCTTTTTCAAAGACAATTACCTGATAACCTATCTTTCCAAGTTCATACGCAGCAGTCAGACCACAGGGACCTGCACCAATTATCGCTACTTTTTCTTTTCTTTTTTTCGTTGGTGCTGATGGCTCCTCAGTCTCTACTCCATGTTTCAGATAGCCGATTGCCACAGGTTCATCTATACCCCTTCTTGTGCAATTATCTTCACACGGTGCCGGGCAGATCATTCCAAGGATTCTAAAGAATGGTATAAAAGGGTATCTGACTTTGTCTTTTACAATGAGATTGATATAATACCAGGGCGCTATCCCTGCAGGACAGTTCTTTTCACAGGGCGGTTTATAATAGGTCTCACCACGATATGCATCATAGATATTAAATAACCAGAATATGATCCAGGCACCAAGCAGGAACCAGAAACCAACAGTCAATCTTATCCACAGGATCTTTGTCACCAGTATCGTTCCATAAAAGAAGATGATAAACCACAAACCGGTCAATAATCTGTTAGAGTAGATCTGGCCTCCGCCCACAATAAATATCGAAATGATTGTAGAGATAAATCTCCTCTTATCTTGCTTCATAACTTATCGCCTTTGTTGGACACTTTTTTACACAATCAAGACATCGGATACAGTCAATATGATGGGGCTTATGATGGATTGGCACATTCATTGGACAGACCGCCTTGCAGGAGTCGCATTCTATACATTTGTCTTTGTCAATCATCATCCGAAACATACTGAATCCGTTAAATACCGAGTATATTGCACCAACCGGACAGAATGCCCTGCAGAAAAATCTCTTAATAAATATAGAAAAATTGATAATCAAAACGAGGATCGCCATCTTTATCCAGAAGAGCCAGCCCACAAGTGCCCTTATATCACCGGTCTTATCCGCAAGGACCAGTGGAATCCCTGCTTCAATTATGCCTGCAGGGCAGAGTTTGCAGAACCAGGGCTCACCACTTATCCAGGCAATTATCCCGGCAACGATGATAAGGACTCCATACTTCATATAAGAAAAGAATTTTGGCAGACCCATTTTGAATGTCTTAAATTTATAGAGCAAATCCTGGAATAACCCAAATGGACAGAGCCAGCCACACGCCATCCTTCCGACAACTGTGCCGACTGCACCAAAGAATCCAGCAATATAGAATGGAATGAGATGGAGATTGAAAAAGTGCTGTAATGCACCAATAGGACAGGAAAAGAGCGAGAGCGGACATCCCCAGCAATTCAATATCGGCACGCATCCACGCTTTAATGGTCCCTGATAAATACCGCCCTGCCATATTGCCGGATAATTTCCTAAGGTTATTGCTGAGGCGATGAACTGGATAATCCTTTTGAGACTCATTGCTGTAACCCCATACAGGAAAGGCACATCACCGAACCCACGCTCTCGGTCTCAGTGAAATCACCGAGTTTACCACCATAAAAGATTCCAAAAACAAAGACCAAAAACACAATTATTATAAAAATAAATCGCTTCATCACCACCTCACTTCTTTAATAATCCCCTGATATCCTGGTACCCTCTCCCACCGCCTCTTCACCCTTCTTCATCGCCTGTTGACCCATATTTACCCTTTTAAAAAATACTCGTCAGCACTCCCTTGACACCCCTGAATGGTTCTTCAAACCTGCACACACCACCAGAACAGACAAGGCCACCCTTTTCACCACCAATTCTCAGTCTCAGATTATGTCTCGTTGTCAGGTCTAAACTTAACTCAAGCATAGGCCAGAATGTCTCTTCTCCCAATTTTGGTATTAGCCATTCTGGAACCCGGTCCCTTTTTTCACCACGCAGGGTGATAACAAATCTCTCAGGTTTACCTATGGAGATAGAAACTGCCCGATCATTGTATTTGCTTGTATCACTTGTGACCATAGTTTGTTCAAGTCCGGCTTCAACAAAGACCATTCCAAAATCATACTGGAGTTCAAGATAGGGCTTTGTTTCGGTCTTCTTCTGCACAGGCAATTCTATCTTTTGTTTGACTATATGGTCAATGCCAAAACTTACCTCAGATAATTCAGTAGGATGGGTAATTGCCTTGAACCCCTGTTCTAAGACACCGCCCATATTATCCATTAAATAGAAAAGTTCTTTAAATTTGCTCAAATTCTGGTCATGGGTTGAGACCTTATTATTTTCTACTTCCAGTGATACAAAATCAAAAGGTGATGCCACAATTGACATTCCATAGCCAATCTCATCAATGCCGCGATTCACTGAAATCCCGGATTTTATTGGTGTTGGTGGTTCATTATAACGATATTCAGCACCGCCAAACCCAAGGTCTTTATAATCAATATACTGTAAAGAGATGCCAAAGCCTGATAAAGATAAACCTGTAGTAAAGAGATACCCATCACCTCTTAACCTTCCACCCACGACTGGGATCGTCCCCCAGTGCCGTCCATATTCAAAATAGTTTTCCCAGGGCCCAAGTATGAGATTGATATTACCACCGAATAGTTCAGTAAACGCCTTTGGTGTCAAATCTGTGATTCTATTTATCCGCACATAACGAGCACCTATGTCTGTATTAAATCCGAAATCATTTTCAAAGTTCAAAAGTCTGGTTTCAAGGTTTGCGCCCCTAATCTTATCTGTAGTATCATTCTTTATCGTATATTGTAATTCTTCAAAAAAGATATTCCTTGGCTTGCCACTGAGCAGTGTCAGTTGGCTCTTAAGACCAATTATATCTGCCTTCAATCCATAAAGAGAATTATCATTATTAAAGTCCTCATCAAGGAATTGGTTAAGGCATAGACCCCGACCAAAGGTTGTATAATACCTGCCATACAGGATATTCACCGGCTCTTTTTTATATTGGGCTGAGTAGTCAAAATAGTATAAATTGTTGAGTGTGCGCAGGGATGGGTCCCAGAAAAAGAATACCCCACGCAGGGTGATATCTTTATAATCAAGGGCAAGTTTCAATTTTTCTGTGATGTGGTCCTTGTAATTTGCAGTATCAAGCCGTGAATCGACAAAAAGCCAGTATTCAGCACGGTTTGAACCGGTGATACGCAGGTCTTGCGAAGAAGCGAAGGATTCTAAAAAGAACAAGAGGAACAATCCCATCATTCCCGCCCTTATCGTCCATTTTCTAAATTCTAAATCCAAAATCCGAAATCCGAAATTACAATTTTCAAAATGCTGTTTCGTATTTCGTATTTCGAACTTCGAATTTTTCATATCTCTATTCATATCATTTTCCTTTACAATCACCCTTATCATTTTTACTTACTATGGAGCGAATCTTTTTGACGATTATCTCTTCATCACCGGGTTTGTATCCCTGGTGGACAAAGACAATCTTTTTATCCTGATTGATGATGAAACTTGTGGGCATTGCCTGAACATTATACAAGTCGCGCAGGATATTATCCGGGTCAAGGACTACAACATATCTCCACTTATGGCTCAAAGCAAAAGGTTTTACTTTTGGAACTGCCCGTGCCTTGTCCTGACTTATCGCAAGCATCTGCAATCCGAGTGAGTCAAATTCATCATAATAAGGTCTTAACGCATCAAGTTCTTTTATACACATCTTACACCACAATGCCCAGAAACTCATAAAGACCGGACCTTTTTTCAATAAAGAATCAAGACAGACTGCATTTCCATCCACATCCTGTAGAGTAAAATCTGGTGCAGTTGGCAACTCCTGCTCCTGGGCATATATTATGGTGGAAAATAATAAACATAATGCCACTGCAAAAATTTTTTGTTTCGAATTTCGAATTTCGAATTTTGAATTTTTTCTCATTTTACCTCCTCAAATTTTGTGGTTATTGTCTGCATAATCTCTTTTGTGCCTGTGTTTTGCACAAAGACCGTTGCCCGCAACTTTGATGCAGGAATATTATGATTAAATTCAAAATGCTGGGTCAAACTATCTGGATATTCCAATTCTACTGGAAATTCATACAATGCCCGGCATACACGGTAGAATGTAGTGTAAGACCCCTGAAGACTATCTTCTGTAACCGCAATAAATGCCTTTACTTCACCGGCTGGTATGGTATCTGCAGTCACAACCTTCAAATCAAACCCTGCCTGTGAACCCTGGGTAAATGCGCTATCAATATACAAGTTGAAATAGGGTGTCTTTGTGCGGGCAAGGAGATAATGCTCTTTATAGACACTATCATAATTCGCTGGGCTCTGCTCAAATACTGCATCAGTGCCATCAAAGACAACAAAAGGCACATTAAAACCTGTATTATAATATTCTTCGCGCTCCTGCGCCTCTGGTATTGCATATTGCCCATGAATATGATAGCAAATCACCACAAGTGTATCTCCTGTTTTATTAGCCACACTATCAATCAACGCTCGCTCCGCAAGCGCACAAAACCCTCAGCCATCCTCAGTAAACATCTCCGCAAGAACTATTCTACTTGTGGGTTCAGGAAAATGAACCTTTGGTGCATCAGAACAAAAGACAAATAATAATGGGATTAATGCAATTTTTTTCATGGGGCAATTATACCTAAAATGGAATTGAAGTCAAGATAAAATTTGCCTGTAGAAAAATGCTTTTTCATTGAAATCAATTTTTGCCTTGATGTCAGAATTGACCGATAATTTTTGCTGCCAAGTTATGAATTGGCGTTTCCTGGAAAATATCAATAGCCTCATAATTTGCCTGGAAATATATAAATGACATTAAATTTAAGTTGCAACCCGTTCCCATAATTGTTGAATATTTTTCACCACTATCATACCTTATTTCCTTTGTCCAGCCAAAATTTAGTGCCCAAAAATTATTTTTGCTTATACGAAAGAGTGCTTCACTGTTTATTTTTATACCTGAATTTGAAAGGGGAAGTTGTCCATAAATATCTTTAACGTATTGGAGATTACTATATATTTTGGTGTGCAACAATGCAGACCAGGGTTTATTCCATTCAAGGTATAAATTTTGCAATTGTTCCGCGGGGTAGGAATAGGTTCTATTTCGCATATAATAAATCGTCCACAAACCAAGATTTTCTGGTTCATATTCTATCCTTATTTCATCAATATATTTATTCTGCAGGTCTGGTAATGTATAATATGAATAACCGCTCTTTATCAGGCTTTCCTTAATCCAGATGTAAACTTTTGAATAAGGAATTATTTGGATTGTGAGATACATATTTTGAGAGTGATTACAGGTTGAAATCGCATTGCTATAAAAAGGTTTTGTTAAAATCAATGGATTATAAGGTGCAGCCAGATTGGAAAGGTATTCATTAAAATTTTGACCAAAACCAATACCCCAATTTAAAAAATTGAATCTCTGGAACCATCTCCCCGGTGCAAAGAAAATTGTATTATTATAAAAATTTTCCAGTGATAAATCATTTAAGCCTTCGTAAAAGAATCTATCTTTAATTAATTCATAATGCAGGACATAGTTTATTCCGGGAATAAAATCGATATTTATAATTGATCTCAACTTATTTTCCTGTTTTTCTTTTATAATGTTTTGATAAAGATTGGTATTGAATAATCGTAAGTCAAAGTTTACTGGTATCGGCAGGGTAAGATTAGAACCAAGATAATATTCATAAAGTTTATGAGATTTATTATCTTGTGATATCTGCCAGTTGGTATGTGTAAATCCATTTAATTTCAAATTGATATTATTAAATTCTGAATTGTGATTCAAATAAATTTGAACCTTTTTACTATTATATTCAGGAAGCAGGTCTCTACCCAGAAGAAGATAACCGTTCGGCAGTCTGGGATTTAGATAATAAAATTTTACGGATTGATACCGGACCTGATACTGATTTTTCAAAGCGTCTTCTTGATATTCTTGAATAAAACTACCAGAGAGGCGAAGATGTGTTGCCGGTTCAAGCATTATATCAAGTTTTCCGCCAGTGGAAAGATTGCCGTATTTTTTTCTATTCATCCCGAAGGCATTGTAATTATCTGTAAAACTTGTATAATTACCATTCATACTTAAAATTCCATAATTGGCTATCAATTCATAATCCTGGCCATATTCTCTATCCTGGTTAATGGAAAACTGGGGGATTAACTTGATGGATTTATTCAGGGAGAAATCCTTTGCTAACTGGGCTGTGCAGAAGAATAAACTTTCATCCTGCACTACCCCTATCCCTGGAGCAACATTAAGTGCAGTATTAATGCTTATATTTGGTTGAAATCCAAAATACATTTCTTTACCTTCTCTTTGGACTGACATATATTTAATTTCCACTTCACTGAGATCAGTTACCAGACCTTCCTTTATAAAGATAACCCTGCCTGAGGTATAGTCTATGATATAATCAATACCCCTTGCCATCAACTGTCCATCCACAAATACCTTTTCACTGTTAATAAGCACCGGTCTATAAGATAGGTTATAAAATGCTGTATATGAGTGATAGGTGAAAAGGAGTGAATAGATATGAACTGAGTCATCATATACAACTGGTGGAAAGGGGCGCAAAGAAGGAAATCTTAAGAAACCAAGTTTGTAATTGATAAATTCAGGGTCGACCTTATTGTCGCGATTATTGTCAATCCCAAAATCTGCCAGGGGATGAACTAAACCTGCTGTGTCAATAATCTTCAGGTCAAATGTATGAGGGATGATATCATTGCCTAATAAATAGGTATTTTCAATAGCGTTATTAATCGAGTCTGCCTGAATGATATATGTATTACCGTTATACAAGAGGATTATAATATCATCAGAATCCCTTGGACTTAAGAATTGAATGATACCCTGGTTATAATCCAGCATATAGTCAACTCCATCTATCAAAGGGTCAAAATCACCGGTTATACCTCCAATGGTCCAATTCACTCTGGTATCATAACCATTATTTGATTGTATCTGATCATCAATGAATATTGTATCAATCCCTTTATCAATCTTTTGTGGTCTTGAAAATATATAATAAAAGACATTATTTGCATATTCAAGATCAAAAATAGTATCGGTTATTTGATAGGTGCAGCCATAAAAAAATTCGCTTCTGAATTGGGATTTGATTTGTCCACCTGCCATATTTAATTGATGATTTTTCATTTTAAATTTTGCATTTCCTCCCAGGGTTGAAAAATAGGGTATTAGATTCAATTCATAGAAATCAAGGGGAATATAGCCCGCATTCATACGATAGAAGAAATCATTTTCCAGCCCGCGATAACCAAAACCATATAGTATTTGGTCTTTATCAGTATCATCGTAATAAAGTGAAATAAGGCGCTTGCTTCTGTGCTCACCAATCAATTTTAGATTAACACTTTCAAAGGAAGTATATTCAGGTTCACCATTGTATAATTTCACATACTGGTAATAATAGGTTCGACCCTGAAGTCTTATGTCAATATCGTTAACTAAATTGCTATGCAGGCCAGAATCGTCATAATAAAATAATTTTTTTGTCCTTTTTATTGGTTTATATAACTCTTCTATTCCCCAGATTTTATTTTTTTTAGCAAAGTATTGTATAGAGTAATCATTTATTACAAAAATAAAATCATTGTTTTCATAGACATCAAACAAGGTATCCTGTAATAGTCCATTTTTTTTATTATATACAACCCTTGATTTTTCTATAAGATTAAAAATATATAATCCATTATTAGTAGCAACCAATAGATTTTGGGAATTTATTGTAAAACCATTAATACCTGCTATATCGCCAGATTCTTTATATTCATACCACATTGAGGTAAAGGGGTCAAAATAGATTATCTTTCCTGCACTTAAGATAAAGATTGAATCACCCAGTATCTGATAATCGTCTATGCTATACCCTGGATACTTAGACCAAAGGTTATTTTTCTTATTATAGGAAACAAATTCATCCTTTGATAAGAACCATATATTCGTTGGCGTATTGATTATTGAAGTAACAGGTATGTCCGGGGCTTCCTGGACCTTTTCTAACCGTTCAAATCTGCGGTCGAACTTATAAATACCAGTATCAGTTCCCATCCATATGACTTTATTTTCCGATAGGATGGAATTGGTTTTATTATGTGTAATCTCAAGCCAGTTTTCAGTATACTTATCCATTGCCTTTACACCAGATATACCTGCTATCCAGACATAATCTTCATCAAAAGTCAAACCCGTGATTGGTTCGGTAAAATTATGTATCTGCCAATCGTTTAGTTTGATATCCGCAGAGGCAATGCTGGTTTCGGTTACGACCCAGATAATCCCTTCATCAATCCCTATGATATGAATTTTATTATCAGGTAATCCACTGGCAGAAGAAATCCTTGACCAGGTTTTTGAATCTTTATTAAAAACCGCAATGCCAGAATCTGTGCCGAAGTAGATAAGGTCTTTGGCCGAGACCTCGGTCAATGGTTCAAGAATAATTATCTCTTTACCTATTCGTTGTGCAGTGAGGCAAAAAACAAAATACAGAATATTTATCATTTATCTTCAATGATAAACCCTGATGGAAGACCTTCCTCTTTTGATTCACAGGCACGCAACTGTTTCTTCTCATCTGTAATATATGAGCCGGTTGTTTTTCTCTCTTCGCCAATGGTATATACCTGAATTGCAGCGCTTCCTTCAATTGGACACCGGTTTTCACAAACACCACAGCCAACGCAGATTTTTTCATTCACTACTGGTTTTCCCACCGCATTCTTTTCTGAATCATCTTTAATAAGGCTGATGGCATTATACTGACACGCTTCGTCACATATGAGACAGTCCTTATTTTGAGCCCAGGCAATGCATCGGAATCGGTCAATTATTGCTGTGCCCATCTTTGCATAGGTCTTCTCTTCAAGGGAGAGTTTCCTTATTGCCTGAGTTGGACAGACCTTTCCACACATATTACAATTTTTTTCACAACCACCAATCCTGGGCACGAGATGCGGGGTCCAGAGAGAATTGATTCCATTTTCAAATATTACAGGTTGTAAACCATTAGTCGGGCAGACTTTAAGGCATTTACCACAGCGAATACAGGTATTTAAAAAGTCCTGTTCCGGGATTGACCCAGGTGGTCTTATTAGTCTTCCGTTATTTTTTCTGTTTAACAATAAATTTGCAAAAGGTGCTATAAATACTGCAGAACCGAATGCAAAAATAAATTCTCTGCGCCGGATATTAAAAGGACCTGGTCTAAGATTTAATTTGTATTTTATAATTCCAACCGAACATTCATTAAGGCATCTTAAACATCCTATACATTCATCTGATTTAATCTTCTGGCTTTCAAAATCAATTGCATCAGTCGGACAGTTGATATCACAATTTGGACATTTTCTACAATCCTTTACAATGGTAAATTTAAATAAAGAGACTTTTGATATTAGACCAAAAATACCGCCTAAAGGGCAGAGATTTCTGCACCAGAACCGACTGTTTAAGAACTCCAGACCGAGAATTACCATAAAGAAAATAAGCACTTTCAAATTTTCTTGATATTCATAGATTTTAGCATTCGTGAAAAAATCAATGAAAAAAGTGCTGAGGGGATAAAATATAATTGTGAGTGTCCTTTCAAATATCACGAGGGGGTCAAAAAAATGGACAAAGGAGACACCAAAGATTGCTGAAAAAATTAAAAATATCAATAAAAGATATTTACCCTTGGGATATGACACAGATTTTTTCTTATTTCTGCTGGGTATTACAAATCTTTGTGTTAGATCAATGGTTGTGCCTAAAGGACAGATAAATCCACAGAAGAATCTCCCAAAAATGAGAGTAAAGACTATTGTAATTATTGAAAAAAATAAAAATGTGATTAAGGTTCGTGTTGTTAGGCTTACAATAATTAATATAAGCGGGTCAAATCTAAAAAAGAGGTTTTGAAAATCAATCCCGGATTTATAACTGGTCTGGATAAAGAGGTAAATAAAAGTAGAAAGAAATAATAATTGAATAATCCAGCGGATTGTGCGAACTTTGTAATTTTTAAAATTTTTTTTTATACCTTTACCTCCTTAATCTCCATCTTCTCTTTATCTATCTCACCCAGACCTAAATTATGCGCCTCAAGGATATATTTAACATTTCTACCTGTGAAAGATTTATTATACCATTGGGATAGACCGACCGCGTATGAATCTACAGCAACAATATCTGCACCGGCAATCACCGTATTGAGAGTAATTGTCTTGCCTGGTCCACCCGGACCACCACTTGTAAGAACCCTTGTTGCATCAATAATAGTGAGGTCTGGTTTTATTACCAGCACCAGTTCAGCAATCGCCCGGTGCAGATCAATTCTATGGAGATAACTCCTATCCCAGATAAGGCCCATCAGGTTTTTAATACCCAGACTTACACCGGTTGCTGAATGGGACTTTGCTGTAGGAAGATTAATAAATTTATCTACTTTTTGCAACTCCTTGGCAATTTTTATATTCTTCAATTCTTTGCCATTGGGAATCTCTACATCAACAAATTGGCGCTCCTTATTGAGCAGAAGGAGGCTCACTTTATCCGTATCAATGATTGCCTCTTTAATCCTGGTTCGCTCAATACACAAATCAGGATTGGCAAGAGGATAATCAAGAATAATTACCTTTGATGCACCCTGTTTTAAACATAGTTCAACCACCTGCTTAATGATCTCCACGCTTGTGGTTGCACCGCATTCAGCATTTGCGGCAAAAGAGATGTTTGGTTTGAGTAAAACCCGGTCGCCAGGATTTACAAATTTTTCTATTCCACCGATTGCATCAAGTGCAGATTTGACCAGATATTTTTTTTCACCCCGTGCAACACCTATCAATGGCTTTTTTAAATCATTGATTTCTTGAGAAAAAATTTTTTTAGGCAGCAGCGAACTGACTGCAAGACCAAAACCAATTTTTAAGAATTCCCGGCGGCTTATATTCATTTTTGTGATGGATTTTTTATCGCCTCAGATACATTGAGGGCGAATAGTTTTGCGACATCAAGTCCAGTCTGGGTGTTATCAGCAATATTGATGTAGACATAGAATCTTTCACTCCAGAATTCAAGTGTATAAGAAAATCCTTCCATCTTGTATCTTGCCTCAGAGCCAGCATTATTATCGGTCCAGGGAGTTGCGCTACCGGTTGCCTTAAAATCATATACACTCTTTGCATTTACTGAATCACCCTGGTCAAATATTCTCAGTTTGAGTTCAATTAGACCCTGGGCATCAAGATAACTCTGGAATGCACATTTAACAAATCCCCGCGTCACATAGTCATCTGCTTCACCATCAATCAAACTATACAATTGCGTTTCATTTTCGGCAATCTGCATTGCTGAACTCCTTGTCCAGCCACTGATTTCATTATCCTGAGGAATCAAATCAACGACATCCAGAACCTTTTCTTCCTCTTTTGTGCAGAAGACACACATTGCGATAAAACTTATTAGTATCAACAAAGATTTCTTATTTTTCATTTTACCCCCTCTTTTAATTCAGAACTGTGACTTTCTTCAGATAAGTAGAACCCTGATAATATATGCGGAAAAAGTAATTTCCCGAAGCAATATTTCCCTTTTTATTATAAGTGATGTGGTGTGCACCCTTTGTGAGATAGCCTGAAAATATGTTTTCTGTTGTTCTACCTGAGATATCAATGAGGTCAATGTAGACCGGTGAGTCATTCGGTAGTGTTAAATTTAGTGTTGTGCTTTTTCGGAAAGGATTGGGAAGGATTTTTAATAATTTATCAGTTAAACCAATATTCCGTTCCTCAATGCCTTGAGGATTGATTATTTCAATGAGGTTGATATCAGTGGTTCCAAGGTTATATGGTGACTGGGATGCAGTCTGGATATGGTAAACTGGCCAGGGTATTATTCCCTGACCGAGATTCTGCCTTTCAATGTTGATCACCTGCCAGCCCCGATAATCACAGGCAACAGGGTCAAGGCTCATAATCAATTTTTTTGGGATTACAATTAGGTGAGCCACCAGGCCCACTTGTCACATTTCCAAATAGTGCATCAATGATAAAAATTTTCTGGATATTATTAGGTGTTACTACATCACGGATCTGTTGATTCGTTGATGGAATTTCTGGTGAGCAATAATTTGCACGGGGTAATCCACCAGGGTTATTGATTGAACCATAGTGATTCTTTAAACAGAGTGTGACCTGGGTACTTCCATGATTTTTTAGCACTGCAACATCAATGAGATAATCAATCATCTGGCTGAGAATACGGCTGGGATACCGGGTATATGTTCCGCTTGCGGTCTGAATTGTTAAGGGGCAGGTATTGTCATAACCTACTCCTGTCTGGTCAGTGCCAAAGCAACGAACTGTGTTCGGGTCATTTCCCGTGTATACTGTATAACCACTATTTTGTAATTCACTGTTGGTGCGATCCCAGATTATTATATTATTCCTCTTAAAGTACGTTCCGCCAAAATTCATCTGGATGAGTCCATTTACAATGCAATTAACAAACTGGGGATGGGTTGGAAGAGCGCTATTTATACAATTCACCTTAATACCAATAATACTGTTCTGGGTTATGTTGGGAAAGATTGATTTCCAGGCTTCACCCAGATTATTTATTCCAGTAAGTGCCTTTATTGATGCATCCATCATAATCTGGACAATCGGTTCATTTATTGAACTACCTGAAGTTGCTTGAGCGTGATAGCAATCTACTACATTGCTGGCAAGGTTTTCGCCTATAATTTTAGAGAAACTGATTTTAGGATTTAATACAATTCCAATTGCTCCGCTCCCGACCAGTTTAAAAAATTTTCGACGCGATAACTTTTTCATAGGAGCTCCTTTTATATAATAAAATTATAAATAGAAAAAATTAAAAGTCAATATCTAAGAAAGTCCCTTAATAACTCCTTGATCATCAATGTCGAGCTTTGTAGCATTAGGAACCTTCGCAAGCCCGGGCATTAGATTTATTTCGCCTGCAAGCGGAACTAAAAAATTTGCGCCGGAGGATATTCTCATCTCGGTAATTGTTATCTTAAATTTTTCTGGCACACCATATAATTTGGGGTCGTCGCTCAAAGAACGATTTGTCTTTGCTATACAGACTGGCAATCTATCAAATCCCAGTTTTTCTGCCTGTTTTATATCTTTTTCTGCCTTAGGGGTATATACAACCCTCTCTGCACCATAGATTTCATGGCTGATCTTTTCAATTTTATCTTCAATAGAATCTTCTAAGTTGTATAAATATATTTGTTCTGATTGAGATTTTTCTGATACCCTAAAAACCTCCATAGCCAGTTCCATAGCCCCTTCGCTTCCCTTTGTAAATGCCCTCACTTCAATACACGGGGTATTATTTTCATAACAAAAGGATTTCACAGTCTCAATCTCTATCTGTGTATCATCATTAAAAACATTCAAGGCAACGACCACTGGCACATTAAATTTTTTAATATTCTCTATATGCTTTTTCAAATTGGGCAGACCCTTTTTTAAGTTTTCAATCGTCCCTGTTCTCAGATTCTTTTCATCTGCACCACCGTGTAACTTTAATGCCTTTATCGTTGCAACCACCACCGCTGAGTTTACCCTGAATCCAGCGATTCTACAAACAATATTGAAGAATTTCTCAGCACCGAGGTCAGTTCCGAACCCTGCCTCGGTTATGACATAATCACTGAGTTTGAGTGCCATCTTCATTGAAATGATGCTACAGGTCCCATAGGCGATATTTGCAAAAGGGCCGGTATGGACAAAGGCAGGTGTATGTTCAATGGTCTGAACGAGATTCGGTTTTATCGCATCCTTCAATAAGACCGCCATTGCCCCGCACACACCGAGTTGCCCAGCAAAGACTGGATTTCCTGCCATATCTAATGCAACAAGAATCTTACATAATCTATCTTTCAATTCTTTAATGGAACCTGATAGACCGAGTATTGCCATTACCTCACTCGCTGCGGTGATTATAAATCTATCCTCCCTTGCTGGTCCGTTCTCTTTGCCACCGAGTCCTACGACAATATCCCTCAAAGAACGGTCATTCATATCCATTGCCCTTGGAAAGAGAATCTCCCTTTCATCAATCTGAAGTTGATTTCCGAAATGGATATGATTGTCAAGCATAGCAGATAATAGATTATGCGCTGATGTGACCGAATGTATATCACCGGTAAAATGCAGGTTTATGTCTTCCATTGGTAAAACCTGTGAATAACCACCACCTGCAGCACCACCTTTGATCCCGAATACCGGTCCCAGAGATGGTTCGCGTAGGGTAACGATTGAACTCTTTCTAAGACGATTTATTGCCATACTCAATCCGATCGCCACTGTGGTCTTACCTTCGCCTGTAGCAGTCGGTGTTATTGCACTCACGAGGACTAATCTTCCATCGGGTCTATTTTTGATTTCCTCAAAAAATTTTAATGAAATCTTTGCCTTATAATGACCACAGGGTAAAACATAATCTCCAGGGATTTTAAGATTCTCTGCAATCTTATAAATCGGAACTAATTTTGCTTTCTGGGCGATCTCAATATCTAATTCCATCAATCTTCCTTTGGTGCATAATGTGAAAATTGCATTGTATATATTCCCCTGCCCTGGGTCAATGACCTCAAATCCGTTGCATAACCAAATGATTTGGCAAGGGCAAGGGTTGCGGTCACAATCTTTTCTTTTTTATTTGTTTCAATGTTCAATATCTGTGCCTTACGGGCATTGAGGTCGTTGAGGACATCGCCAAGATAATCTTCAGGAACGACTATTTCCAAGGACATAAATGGTTCAAGTAAAATCGGTTTTCCATTCATAAATGCCTCGCGCATTGCAAGCTGTGCTGCAATCTGGAATGAGAGTTCTGATGAATCAACTGGATGGTATGAACCATCAATGATATCCACTTCAATATTCACAATCGGATATCCCATAAAAATTCCGGATTCACATTGCTCTTTTATCCCCTTTTCAATCGCAGGGATGAATTGTTTAGGAATGACACCTTCTTTTATTTTGTTATTGATAACAATCCCCTCTCTATTCAATGGACCCAATCTGATTTTCACCACACCATACTGACCCCTGCCTCCGGTCTGTTTAATAAATCTACCTTCAGCAATTGCTGGTTGTGTTATAGTCTCCCGATATGATACCTGGGGTTTGCTCACATAACAATCAATCCCATATTCCCTTCTCAACCTATCGGTAATTATATCAAGATGGAGTTCACCCATCCCTGAGATTATACGCTGACCGGTCTCTTCATCGGTCTTTACCCTAAATGTAGGGTCTTCAACCTGTAAATATTTAAGTGCGTTATCAAGTTTTTCATCATCCATCTTTGTTTTGGGCTCAAGGGAAACAGATATCACAGGCACGGGAAATTGCATTGGTTCAAAGGCGATGGGATCTTTTGGACTGCATAATGTATAACCGGTCCTTGATTCACGAATTCCGGTAATAACACCTATCTCGCCAACACTCAGTTGTCCAATTTCGTCTTTTTTATTTGCATGCATAAGGTATAATCTTCCGATACGGTCAACCCTATCCGGTGGGAACACCCTAACCTTGTCACCGGCATTTATCAATCCTGAATAGACACGGATGTAATAAATGAGTCCAAGATGGGGGTCGGTCTGTGTTTTAAAAAGAAGGGCTGCAAATGGTGCATCAATTGATGGTTCCCTTGTCTCCCATTTTCCGGTCTCTGGGTTCTCACCCTTTACTGGTGGTAAATCAACTGGTGAAGGTAGATAATCAAGGACTGCATCAATGAGGGGTTGAATACCACGATTGTGCAATGCACTTCCACATAGAACCGGGAAGAAATGGAGATTCAATACACCCTTTCTTAATACTTCTTTTATCATCTCTATGCTTATGGGAATCTCTGAAAAATAACCTTCAAATATATCCTCATCATACTCTGCGAGAATTTCCAGAAGTTCTGTGCGCAATCTTTTTACCTCTTCTTGATATTCCTTTGGGACTGGCTCAGTGTGATAATGCATACCCTCTTCATCATCCCAGTAGATTGCCTTCTGTTCAATGATGTCTATCACACCTTCAAATTTATCTTCAGCACCTATCGGAATTTGAAGAACGACCGGCTTTAGAGAAAGTTTATCCTTCATTTGTTTGAGCACCCGATAGAAATCTGCGCCCAGACGGTCCATTTTATTGACAAATGCAATCCTCGGAACACGGTATCTATCTGCCTGGCGCCAGACTGTCTCACTCTGGGGCTGGACACCACCAACCGCACAGAATATCACAATCAAACCATCAAGAACCTTCATTGACCGTTCAACCTCTATTGTGAAATCAACATGGCCGGGCGTATCGATTATATTGATCCGATGATTTTTCCAGTAAACCGTCGTTGCTGCAGCAGTTATCGTTATCCCCCTCTCCCTTTCCTGGGGCATCCAGTCCATCGTTGCCGAACCCTCATCAACTTCACCAATCTTTCTTATCTTTCCCGTATAAAACAATATCCTTTCCGTCGTCGTGGTCTTGCCGGCATCGATATGGGCAGCAAGCCCTATATTTCTTATCAATGTAAGGTCTGGCATTGCATTATTATATACAGATTATTATCTCAATTCAAGGGTTCTCTTATCCTTCTTGCCCTCTTTACTGTGGATTTTATCTCGGATTTGTTTGCATGACCCACACTTAAAGGTAAGTTCTTATATGTGATTATCACAAATTCATCAAATCCATTATGTCTTTTTATGCGCTCACCACACAATATCTTTTTTAACTCCCATTCTTTGACCTCAATAATATTTTTCTTCGCACCAAGCCCGAATATCTGAACAAAGTCATTATCCGGTTTGAGGTTTGTTCCATAGATCCTGCCAACCTCAAGACCTTTCCTTATACCAGAGATTTCAATGAATGCGTAAGTTTCTGGCGTAGCAATAAAATATTTATCCTGTCTCTGAAAAACAGCAAACCCTTTGAACCTATTATCTGTAATATCATACTGTCTTGAAAACAATTCAATAACCTTGTTCTGGTATTCAATCTTTCCATGATAGCCAGGCCGCAACTGGGGCACGCCGAGTTTTGTTATCTTCGCAATAAAAAATGGGGCGGTATCATTATCCTGCGGCAAGATCCTTGCACAATTTTTTACCCTTGAATCAAAAATTTCTTTTTGCCATTGGCTAACACCCTGCCGGAATTTGAATTCACCAATATTTATTGGTAGAATTTCAGCCTCAGGAAACTTTTTTAAAAGATAATCAACAACCCCTTCATTCTCTTCTGGAGCAATCGTGCAGGTTGAATAGACCATAATACCACCTGGTTTCAATGCCCGGAATGCAGAGACAATTAATCCCTTCTGTATCCTGGACATCTTTTGAATATTCTTTAAACCCCAGTGATAAAGGACTTTTTTTGATTTTCTTATCGTGCCTTCAGCTGAACAGGGTGCATCAATGAGGATTTTATCAAAATAATTGGGCAGAACATCACCTATCTTCTCTCCAGGGATTGATATCAAAACTTCATTCAATAGACCACATTTTTTTACATTATGAATGAGGCTTGAAACCCTTTTATAATCAATCTCATTCGCAACGATTAACCCTTTATTTTTCATCAATTGTGCAATCTGGGTCGTCTTTGAACCTGGTGAGGCGCAGAGGTCAAGGACAACATCATCCGATTTTGGTTCGAGAACAATCGCCGGAATCATTGAGGCAATCTCCTGAACATATATCAGCCCTAACTGGTGGGTAAAGTGATTACCAATACCATAGCCATTCTCAAGGACATAGGAATCATCAAAAAATTTCAATGGTTTTAGGCTAAATTCCTTTAATAGACTAAGGATAATCTCCCGTTTTGATTTTAAAGTATTTAATCTTATAGAAAGCCTCTGGGGTCTTAGCAAAAAATCAATAAACTCCTTAAAATCCGGTATTATTCCTTCATATCTTGAATAAATATCTTCAATCTTCATACAGGATTATACAGAATAATCAATATAAGTCAAGGAACAGAAAAGTTATCTTAATTTTTTAACGCTGTGATAGAAAATCTTTTGTTCATTTAAGGTGCATTTGTTCCCTTTTTGCACACCATATAATAAAAAATCCTGAAATATCATAAGATTTTCAGGCATAGCTATTGCAATTATCCATAGTGGTGATTTAAAATGAGAAGACTCCTGATACCGGATAAAATTAATAAAGGTTTCATAATTATTAAGGAAAAGAATGGGCACGACAAGATTGTTGAGTTTGCTACGGAAAATAAAAATCAAAAAAATAAAATATTGACAAAAAAATATAGGTGATTATACTATGCTGAGGGATTATATGGAAAAGAATAGACTTTCATTTTTGAGATTTATCTTAATCCTTACAACGATACTCGTGATGACATATTCTAAGAAGGGTTTACATTTTGGTGAGCCAAGCTATACGATAGCCCTTATCTATTTCATAATAAGCCTGATCTTCAGCCGGCTCCCTGATAAGATATTAAATAGACCCTGGTTTTCATTCTTATCATTCTTATTCGACATTATTATAATCTCCCTTGCGATATATTTGACCGAAGGGATTCAGACTGACTTCTATTTAATTTATTTCCTTGCCATTTTCATATCCTCAGTGAGCCAGAGTGTGAATGGAAGCATTTTTATCGCAATCGTCGCAAGTGTGATCTATGCCTGGCTCATCCATCGGGAATACCCTAATATCTCATTCTTAGATTCAAGGTTTTTAATCCGCATCCCTTTTTTGTTCGTTATCTCACTTGTGAGCAGTTACTGGGCAGAATCAACGCGCAAAGAATTGAGAAAAAAAGAAGAATTGGAAAGATTCAATATTGAATTGAAAAAAGAAGTAGAGCGGGTTACAGCAAGGGAAGTTGAGTTGAGATTATATAATGAGAGGATAATCAATAGTGTGGCAAGCGGGATAATGGTAGTGAAGAAGGACGGTATCATCACCACGGTCAATCCTGAGGCAGAGAGGGTATTGGGTTATAAGAAAGAAGAACTCGTGGAATATAATATAAAGTGTATAAATGGTATTGATGAACTCTGGCAGAAAATGGAAATGGCAATAACTGAAAATAAACCAATAATCAGAGATGAGGTTGAGATCTTGAATAAAAGTGGAGAAAGAATACCAATAGGTTTTAATATCACCCTGTTTGAAACCCCGGAAAAAGAGGTTAGTGGGTGTGTTTTGATATTCAAAGACCTATCTGAGATAAGAAGGCTGGAAGAAAAGGCAAAACAGAATGAGCGCCTTTCTTATCTTGGAAAGATGGCGAGCTGGGTCGCCCATGAGATAAGGAATCCTTTGACCTCTATTGATGGATTCGCCCAGTTATTGACTACTACTGATGATAAAGAAAGGATGAAGAATTATATTGAAGAAATTCATAAAGGTGCGCACAGGATAAATCATATCATTGATGACATCCTTACATTCGCCTGTTCAAAAAAGATGGAGTTTAAGAAGATAAATTTATATGAGTTGATAAATGATATATTAATGACCATCAAAGTTCGTTGTGAATTCCAGACAGATGGAATGCCCCTGGTGAAAGGGGAAGAAGAATCATTACGCAGATTATTTGTCAATCTGATAACAAACAGTGTTGAGGCAATGGACGAGAATGGATTTTTGCAGATTAAATTTGGAAGAAAGGATGATTTTATCATTGCCCATGTTATTGATAAGGGCAAAGGGATTGATGAGAAGGAATTAAAGAATATCTTTACTCCGTTCTATACTACAAAACCAAGGGGGACAGGGCTTGGACTTGCAATTGTGAAGAAAATTGTTGATGACCATAATGGGAAGATTGAGATTGAGAGTAAACTTGGGCAGGGAACAAAGATATCGGTCTTGCTCCCTGCCTGGAATAAAGGGGGTTAAAATGAAAAAAAGAATAATTATATGTGATGATGAAGAGCCGATCAGGCTTTTATTAAATGAGGCATTAAAAGATGATTATGAAGTTGTAGTATGTGATAATGGCAGGGATGTAATAAAATATATTACAAAAGAAAACTTTGACCTGCTCATTACTGATATCAAAATGCCTGGAACCCACGGTCTTGAAGTCATTGAAAGAATTAGAGAAAGGAATAAGACAATACCCATTGTCGTCTGTTCTGCCTATAAACTGCTTGAAGACGATATTGTGGTCAAAACATCAGAAATTGCGGCATTTATTACCAAACCCATTGAAATAAAACAATTAAAGGCAAAGATATTTGAATTGATAGGGGTCTAATTAAATAATGCGTATTGGTGAATTATTGGTAAAAAGTGGTATTATAACCGAGGAACAATTGAATGAGGCATTGAAAATCCAGGAAAAAAACAAAAAGAAAATAGGTGAAATACTGATTGAATTAGGATACTTAAAATCTCGGGACCTGATATGGCTTTTGAGCGAACAGGTTTCAGTGCCTTTTATTGAATTAAAACCAGAAATCTTTGATAGCAAACTCATTCTTTCTTTTCCGGAAAAATTGTTATATAATTACTGTATCATTCCATTATATGAAATGGAAGATAAACTTTATATTGCAACCGGAAATCCCACCGAGACAGAAGGGATTGAAAAAATAAAGGAATTTACAAAAAAACAAATCGTTGTCTCGGCGGCTGAGCCTGCAAAAATAATACAACTACTGGATAAATTTTTTCTTGCTGAACAATCTGAAAAGATTATCAGTGAAGCCCATCTTATCAATGAAGTTAATATAAATATTTCAAAAGATGGTGCACATATTGAATTCATTGATGAGCACGGAGATATAAAAAATTATAAGGTTAATGGGAATATTACAATCAAATATATAAAACCCGAAAAGGAATAATAACTATGAATGAAATAAAACAATTGCTCAAGTATACGGTTGAATCAAAGGCGAGCGATTTACATCTAAGTGCTGGCTCACCGATAATGGTGCGGATTTATGGTTCAATGAAAAAATTGAATGAAAATGAGGCAAATCCTGAGTTTATACAGAAACTCGTCTATGATATATTGAATGAAGAACAGAAGGCGATTCTAAAAAAAGAAAAAGAGATAGATTTTTCGCTCCATATCCCTGAATTAGGACGCTTCAGGGTAAATATTTTCCACCAGAGACAGGGACTCGGTGTAGTATTCAGGGTGATTCCTCAAAAAATTCCAGGTATGGAAGAACTGGGACTTCCCAAGGTGATACAGGAACTCATAGACCTTGATTATGGGCCAATTCTTGTCACCGGTCCAACCGGGAGTGGAAAATCAACAACCCTTGCTGCAATGATTGATTATATAAATACCAATAAAGATGGACATATCATCACAATAGAGGACCCGATTGAGTTTATGCATAAATCCAAAAAGTGTGTAGTTAATCAACGTGAGGTCGGTTCGGACACAACTTCCTTCAGCCGTGCCTTGAGGGAAGACCCTGATTATATCCTTGTCGGTGAAATGAGGGATTTGGAGACAATAAGTTTGGCGCGTACCGCAGCTGAAACCGGTCATCTGGTATTCGCAACCCTCCATACATCAAGTGCTTCAAAGACGATCACAAGGGTAATTGATGTCTTCCCTTCGGACCAGCAGGACCGAATAAGGGTCCAATTATCAGAATCATTACAGGGTGTCATTGCCCAGAGATTATATCCAAGAAAGGATGCACCAGGAAGGGTTGCTGCATTTGAAATATTAATCGCCACCCAGGCAGTTCGGAATTTGATTCGCGAACAAAAGGTCTATCAGATTGAATCAGTGATACAGACCGGTAGACAATTTGGAATGCAGGATATGGAGCAATCAAAACGAAAACTCGTAGCAGATGGCAAACTTTCACCCGAGTATCTGCAAGAAAGATTGACACTTTATTGATTTCATAACATATTCACTCTTGATTTTTCGCAAATTTACCATATAATATACGTAATTTTTTTAAAAGATAAAAAAATCGGGGTTACTCGCCCTTGCTACTCGCCTACTTACTTTAATAGAATTGCCTTTTCAGTCTTGGTATAACCTTCAGCCTCCAGCCGGACAAAATAGACCCCAGCAGGAAGGCATTCAGGCTTTATCAAAAGCTCATTCATCCCTATCTTTGATTTTAAAAGATTTTTTTGATGCACAAGCCGACCACAGACATCATAAAGTTTTATAATTATCTTTCGCTCGTCCGGGGAATTGAACCTGATTCTTAATACCCCCTTTGCCGGATTAGGATAAATCTGCTCAAATAAAAATGGTCTTGAAATTGATGCCTCTTTACCCATTGGACCAGAAAAAACCTTTTCTTTTTCTTCTTTAGGAAATTCATATAACCCAATCTCACTACAAACAACCCGCTTCCCTTTTATCTTTTTTATTTCTATTATTATCTCACCGTCTTTATAAACCGAATCGGGTAACCACACAGAAATCCTCCTTAGGTGATTTGGGGTAATAAATGCAGTATCAAGACCTACCCCATCAATAACGAGTGCCTGAATAATCCGACCGATGCCTTCTGGTCTATCTGGTTCATATTTGTCATCCTGAACCTTGCCCTGAATCAAGTTCAGGGTCTCTGATTTCAGAATCTCGTCTGTGCGATGAATCGCACCGCTACCATCCATTTGTGAAATTGGAATTTCATCATTGGAACTTGATTCGGATTTCGTGCTTCGGATTTCGGATTTACTCCCTTTTATAGCCCCCAATTGCCCCAAATTGCCTTCAATTGCCTCGTTCCTGAAATAATACGCCAAATCCAGCCGATAATCCTTTCGCAGGTCTAATCCTGAAATCCTGTATCTCAAATTCTCATATCCCCAATCTGTTGTTTGGTATGGTCTATCACCAAATACCCAATAACCATCACGCTGTAAACAATAAGATGATTGTATTGATTTACCCACATCAACAAAAACCTTCGCCACAGGCAAGACCTCAATCCTTTTAAATTCAATCGGATACGGAATCGTATCACCCTCGGTCCAGAGGATATGTAGTCTTGCTATAGTCCCGTTGACCAGTGCATAAGCACAATGGGGATAGGAGGATTGTGTTAAAGTATTTGAGATATTCTCAGGCTCTAGCCAGGTTCCGGCAGTATCAACATACTCACTCTTATAAACCTCCCAGTTTCCCTCTGAGTTGTCCTGCCATAGACAATAATTTGCATTTGCAAGCACAGGGAATTTTGAGTCCCCTAATGTCTGGGCAACCTTTTTAATCTCCTCCCAGCCAGTATCAATCTTTCTTCGGCTGTAGATTTCAAAATCGCCAGCGCCATCCCTGTCCTGCCAGGCCCCAACTATCTTATTACCATAGACATCAATCACTGGATAGAGTCGTTCATTGGTCGTCGTTGTATAAATTGTATCCACATCAGACCAGCCAGTTGAATCCTGTCTTTGATAACAGACACAATTCTCACCCTGCCAAAGAATATGGATATTCCTTAATTCATCAAGGGCAAGGGATGGGAACCGACAGAAGATGTGATGGTGGAGCGTTTCTTTAACCGCACCTTCAAAATCTGTCCGCTTAAATTTTAAATAGACCAAATCTCCTGTATCTGAGGGCAATTGATAATATTGGACATACAATAGATGGACAGTATCTTTATTGTCACAGACCATTGAAGGTGGTGAGAGATTCTCAACTGGTAAAACAATCGTATCTGGCGGCGCCCAACTTGAAGTCCAGTATGTGAAATAGATGTCTGAACCCGAGACCCAACTTGCACAGGGATTGCCATTAGGGTCTAAACTCATCGCTGGATAAAGACCAGAACTATCTACCAGTTCAGGAGATATAAATGTCTTTCCTGAATCCTGGGAATAACAATAAAAAACCCCTGAAGGCAGGATTAATCCTTCATTGGCATAGACAAAATGGACCTTATTCCCGGTGGGACTGGTAAGAATCTTTTTGCCCTGATTATATGCAGTGCTCAATGAAAAATCTGTAGCAAGGCCAATTGCAAAATTCCCATCGCTAATATCCACACCGATGGCACAACCATCGTATTTATTCCTGATGTCCTGATTCCCTGATAACCTGATACCCTTTATCTCTTTATCTCTCTGTCTCCCCATCTCCTTTTTTCCCACACTCCCAGTCCTCAATTCATAGTATATCTTTATCGCCACCCGGCACCTATTTGATGGCGTATTCGGCACCTGCCAGACATAACTCGTCTCACCAACCGGCACGGTATCAATGAATTTCCAGAATGTCTCGGCCTTTGAACCACCCTCAGGAAAATCGGTAGTGTAATACAACTCCTGCCTGAGAATTTGCGATTGCCCCTTTCCCCCTCGCCCTTGAAGGGAGAGCCCACTTTCAAATCTCCCTCGCCCTTGATGGGAGAGGGAAGGGGTGGGGGTCTCATTCTGAACCATACCCTGAACTTGTTTCAGAATCTCGTCTGTGCGATGAATCGCACCGCTACCATCCATTTGTGAAATTGGAATTTCATCATTGGAATTTGTTTCGTATTTCGTGCTTCGGATTTCGGATTTGTTCCATTTTATTGCCTCCAATTGCCCTCTCTTGCCTCCAATTGCCTTGCTCCATACAATCTCATACTCTTGCCCACAATACAATGTCTCTCCACCATTCGGCTGTAGCAATGTTACAACCTGCAATTGCACCGGCTCAGTGAGCCAGGGTCTATAAATCACATAATCCCCAATAGAATCGCCCCGACCAGAAGGATTATAATCCGGCGCACCAGTTGATGGGTCCCAGGGACCAGTTGCATCCCCCCACCAATTAGAATCCGCTGGAATGTAGGGATAGACATAGTTTGTCATAAATGCACATCTGTTCCCTAAAAACTCATTATATTTTATAAAAAGGGATTCAGGCCGAACATCAAAAGCCCTTATTCCAGTGTTATTCTGATATATGCCATTGTTTTTCACGATTAATCTACTTGATGCTCCACCAACATAAATTCCACATTCATTATTCATAATTGCTGAATTACTCACCCGCACCCTACTGTTACTAATATGGACAGCACTGCCACCAATAGCCCTTGCCTTTTCTATAATACAACTATCAAGTATTGAAGTATCTGACCGAGAATTTTCAAACTTAATCCCATCCCAGAGTATATCATAGGCAGTAAAAGTTGTTTTCTTTGCCTTTAAAATACCGTTGGATTTAAATCGCGCTCTATTATTCTTAAATTGCAAAACATTCCCTTTTTCAATTTCTAATAGATTATTTACCATAAACTCACAATCTATCACAGAAGGCACACCCTGATTTCTCATAGTTATTGGTTTGGTTATATCACCACCACCCCTAATAAGAATTCCCTGCCTCCGATTATCAATGAATTGATTCCCTTTACATTCGCCCAATTCAGTGGTGCTGATTATTAAAGGAAATGAGTCATTAGCATAAAATATATTGTCTTGAACAAGAGAAATACAGGTATCGGTTTCAAAATTATGGGCATCACCAACCCCATAACTCATACTCCGTGCAATGCGGGAATTTTTAAGCACAAAGGCACCTTTATTATCAGATAATGCTAAATTGCCTACTCCTGCATCCAGTGGATATGTTAAAAACCTACCTCCATAAGAGATATCACAATACTCAAATCTTGATGTATCTGCAGGATGAGAATTATTGATATGTATCCCACGCCAGTGCCGGGTTGTATCAAGGGCAGTGAAGGTAATTATGCTCTCAGGCTTACCAATCGCAATGATTTTGCTCCGCGACAGGGCATAAAGACCACAACTATCAGAAAATAAAATCTTTACCCCAGGCTGGATTAAAAGGGTTGGACAATATGTGCTTGTGCCCTTCATATTACACTCCCAGTAAAAACCTTTCAAAAACCAATACGGCACACCCTGATTATAAATCGTGGCATCGGTTTCACGGGTGCCTCCTGTGATTGCAATCACATTGGGGCTATTATTGATAAATTTGTTTCCATAAATTTCTCCGATTGAGCGAAAATTGGTAAATAGAGGGACTGAATCAGTGTCTTCAAATTCACAATTGATAATATTTACCGTGCTATTATAATGGGTGCAATAAAACCCAAAGCCCCCGCTCTTTGAAATCTTCGTATTGGTGATTAAGACATAAGGTGTCTTATTTAACCAAATTGCGGCCGATTCAGAACCAGCATTTTCAATAATGCAATGGTCAAAAATGAGCGAATCTAAACTGGTATCATTTGTCCTGCGCACAATTCCCTTCCAGAAGCCTTTTGGAAAAGAATCTGGTTGCGGATATAATTTCCGATGGGGTGTGAAGAGAATCTTGTTTATTGGACTACCTTTCGCACAAATTGTTGAACCACCTGTCCAATAAACCGGATGCGTAATACCATAATTCCCTGTAGGCATTACTTTTACTCCCGGATCAATTACTAATTTGGAATTGGACTGATTCGCCATCTCCACATCCCCAGTCAGCACATACGGCTCCCCCTCCTCAGTCCAGTGCTCATTGGGTGATAAAGTGCCTGAAACTCGTGTGCCCTTAACCGTCACACTTGTACTTCTTGTATCATACCAGAAAACACCGCCGGTTCCATAAGCTTCAGCAATTATTTGGTAATTGCCAGGTAGAGCGATTTTACTGTCCTTATTCCTCCCATCCCAGATAAATGTATGGATGCCAGTTTTCAAAAGTCGATCTCGAATGATTGTTGTATCAGAAACTTTTATTGTCACCCTCGCTGGAGCATTAACTGATATTGATACAACCAGCGATTCCTCAGTTGCATCAAAAATCGTCGTGTCGGTAGATAAAGATTCAATGCCGTAGCCTAATTTAAACTGTTTAATTCCCGAACTATCAGCCCAACTCTCAATTGCAAACCCATTAAGCGACCGCCTGGGAACTGTAAAATAGAAAAGATGATTAAATTTATTAGTCCCAATGCCATAAGAACCAAAGGTCTGATATGTGGTTAAATCTGGGTCAAATTTCACTACCCGACAACTATCCAGCTCAGCAACATATACATTGCCATAGAAATCAGTGCAAACAGACAGAAACTTATTGGAGCGCCCACTTATTTTTCTTGATGTTACCCATTTAACACTATCACCATAATCATGCATCAAGACTATAGCCTGATGGCAATAGTCAACGACGTACAACCTTGAATTATTGGCACCGTTCATCTGCCCTTTGGCAATTGCTCGAGGATACGAGAAAAACCGATGACTTATCCCTACATCACCATATTTGTAAACAAATGACTTATCAGCTATTCGCATTTTGATAATTCTATTAGCACCGGCATCAGCAATAAAAAGATAATCATCATTATATAACTCAGGCGTTCCGTTATCATCTATACACAAGCCCAACGGTAAATCTAAGGTGACAGGACCAATGGTTTTTATCTCAGCGGTAAATTCAAGCGTATCAAGGTTAAAATCGTATTGCAGCTGGATAATCCGTGCATTCCACGAATCAGCGATAAAAACTCGTCCAGATTTATCGACATCGATTCCGGCTGGATGCCAAAATTGTCCCGGATCCGAACCAAACGAACCGTAGGCCTTTATCCAATTACTGTTTATATCAGTAAACACAATCCGATTCCAATCGTGGTCAGTAACAAAAAATAAACCGTTGAATGCACTGTCCAAACTTTCCCATACCATTCCCGCACCAGCAGCTGGCTTGGCAAATAGACTGATGTCAAGATTATCCTGAACAAATTTTTTGGTCAGTTTTGGGATATTAGGGTCTAATTTAATTGGGATTTCCTCTATAAACCCAAAACTCAGCATGAAAAATAACATAAAAGGTGTGATATATCTCATATTATCCTCCTATTTCTGCGATTTCTCTTCCTGTAGCAACCGCCGTGCCTCATTGCCGACGCGGGTGTCGGCATACTGGTTCGACAGATGTTCCAGATAAGGTAGCCATTCATCAATCTTGTCACTCGTTTTTAGAACCGATTTCATAAACGACAATGTATGCTGGGCCAACGGACTATTTGGATACTTTTCAAACAACTCTTTTAGTGCACTAACGCGCCTTTCCTTGTACTCTGTTTTGCCACAAAAAAAGAAATAATCTGTGTATACTGCAAATCGCTCTAATTGCACTAAAGGATCATAGGGAGTGCCTTTATATTCCATATAATAATCATCAATTAAGGCTTCTGCAAAACGAATGGCGGATTCTTTGTTTTTATATCTTTCACCCTTATATTCTTTCCATAATCCCAAAGTTAGGATTTTACAATATAGATCGTATGGTTTTTTTAAATTTTCTGGAAGTTCTTTGACGACAAATACAATTTGATTCGATCTCACCGTGCCACGCCATAATTTTAACTTTGTCCATTGGTCTTCCGGAAAATTATATGTTACGGAACAGGTATACTTTCCGGGCGGTATTACCCACCGGGCAACCGCATATCCATCAATGTCCCGGTTTTCAACCCCATAATAATCTATCAAAGACATTTCAAATATTATGGAGTCACCAGGATTTAACCTTAAAAGACTGGCATCTACAAGAATGTAGCACCATTGAGCACCCATTTTACGCATCGTTTTACCGGATTCATCCGATATGTGATAAGTTAAAAAATCATGTATGTGCGACTCTTTTCGTATATCTGGTATTTTCTGAATTGAATTGCTTGTATTTTTTATAATCAGCTTTACATATATCGGTTCCAATAAATAAAATGAATCTCCATCAACACTTAAATACAGAGAAAAGGGGATAGTTTCACTCTGCACAAACAAAACCAAACCCATTAAAGTAACAAGAAAGGTCATTGTTTCCTCCTTGTTGTTTTATTGTTGTTACTGTAGAAATAAATATTATGATACCTCAACATGTTGACGCAATAAGGACAGTATCGGGGGTTGGAGGCATTGGTGCCGCAACCCTCAAGCATTATACAATCACCAGTATGAGTTAGTGGATCATGGACAAGCCTGCCAATTTGGTGGCCCAGTTCATGGACCGTAACTGCACCGCGCCACTCGTCCACCGTTAATTCCTGTGGTGGATGATTGGTTATATTCTTCATCCAAAGAAACGACCACTTTCTGCCTTCCGGGTACTGCCAATAATTATTGCTGGCTCCATGCTCAGTGCTATCCAAAGGTACTGCAAAATCCCAAACCGACAACAAATGCACCGGATGTCCAAAATCATCATCTTTGTATGCTTCTGCGAAGCGCTCACAACTAAAGTAGATGGACGGCGGATATGACGGCACTATTCTTGGCACCGTATCATCTGCGATCAAAAGGTGCTCGTATTTTACATCAATCCATGGACAGTAGTTAGGATCCCAATTACCATAGATATCGTTTCCAGAAAAGGCACGCTGTAATCTATCAAATACAGTTTCATCACCCGTCCGACAATCCTTGCCGTAATCATATTCTAACATAAGCCGTTTCCGCAATGTTATTATGTCCGATACGATTGAATCACCACTTAGATTACCTATCTTAGCCACAACCACATAGTTGTCACCTCCAATATATTCTTCCTCTCCTGGGATTGTAAGATTCGGCGGAGCAATAATACGCACGCTTGACTCATTCCACCAATTAATGTTTGTGATATACATGGAATCCTGATAAATACTACCGTGGTCATTGCACCAACCAAATTCACAATTGTACCCTTCCTCAGTTTGACCAAAATTGTCATCGGGATTGTCGTTTTCGTCCAGAACAAAATGATTAGCTGGGTCATCAGGATCACGCACAATCCATATAATCTTCATATTGTCTGGCAAGTATGAGGTATCTATCTTTACGACAATATCATCGGACGGTTCGTTAAGATCATCTAGCCAATCTTTGTCAGCGTAAATGCGATATTGAGCTGTGAGTTTACCAACTTTAGTGGTGATGCTCATCTCACCATCGGGTGGTTTTGTAATAGGTCCGCCACAGTTGATAAGAAATAGCACTGAAGGTCCCAATATTTCCATTAAAATCACCAATCTAAATTTTTCCATCGGTCCCCCTATTTGCCTAACAATACATCTTTGGTAAGTTATGTCTGTAACATAGATAGACGATATAGCCGGCAATTTCTTCTTCAGGGTAAAATTTAGGATTACCGAATTTATAGTTATAGGCAATGTCTGCCTTAAAATCTAATCTCATTCTGCCTCCTTGATTTGCAAAAAATTTTTGTGGTTGTTAAAAAGGACAATAACCTCCGAGAGGGGAAGCTTGACTCTCCTTATGTGATTAAAGTTAGCCATATCTACCCCGTAGACTATGATAAAACTATGATAAATTATCTTCATAAAATTCTGTCTGTCAAGAATTGGACAGATATTAACCCCCGGCAAAAATCTACCCAATTGCTCTTACGAATATAGAAATGCACATCGGCGGTCTTGGTATTATTGTTATAGTCCCGCACACTTATCCTTATTCGGTGCATGCCTTCATCAAGGTTTTCAGTTTTGATAAGCATTGTGTCAACGACCAAAGTATCGGTTATTACACAACTCGGAAATCCAGCAGTCACCGAATCGCAAGGATAAAGGCGGTAATACTGTGGTGCACCTATTCCTGAAATCAAAGGCGCACTCACATGATAAACATCCTCTTCCTGATGAACCTCGTCGGCCGAGCCAAGTAAAGAATCGAATCTTAACTTGTAACACTTTATCGGCACCACACCAACACCAGAATCAACATCGAGCAAAAAAAGAATTAACTCATAGGGTGCACCCCGGTCAGTTGAAGAAAAGAAATTATCGTGGCCTTCAAGAATAAATCTCACCTTACAATTGCCACTGATTAAAATGTGTGGGTCATCAAGGTCATTAGAAGGTGTCTCAGACAGCAATTTTAATTTCTTAAAAGTAATCCCTTGATAAGTTGTATCACGATAAACGGTATCATTGCCAATAATATCAAAACGATAATTAAGGAAATTCAAATTCTGGACACTTGCATTCCCGTGACAGGAATAGTCAACATAGAGATACTTCAAGATGGGCCGGCTTGTATCCGACACCTGTAGTATTGATAAAGTGAAGGGATTTATAACATTTGAGCCGCTAAGCGAATGAGGTCTTCGGTAGTCCAAATGTAAATGATTATTCCAGAATGTTGTTTGATAAGAGATTAGATCCCCGATATAAATTTGCCCTATATGTTGTATCGTGGTGTCTATAACATCCATGTGAATATAGCATGAACCATGGCTTAAACTTTCAGTTGTGTCATCTGAGAAATGTTGCACCTTATAATTATCGCCAAAGGAAAATATACCTGGGTATTCGTCCCCTTGCATATTAATCTGTAATAAAAAGGCATCACAGTTTTGATGATGGTCCCCACCTACATTCTCATACCATATACCCCCTACAATTGCATAAATTGGGGTTCCCAAATAATTAACGGTCTTTATGATAGAATAACCTTCATTATGCTGTCCATTCCCATAATATTTTTCTGTGCCACCCTGTCCAGGACCTCTGCCTTTACTTCCAATTGGGCCATATTTTGCCCAAAGAATTCTGTAGATATGATGACAGTATTTCAAGGCTCTCAGCACATCCATAGGTATAACCCCAAAAGGGGGTTCCATCATTTTCGATGCAGGTTAAATAGGCATCTATATGATTATCTGAGTAGATTGTCGTTCCGCCGAGGATATACCAACTATTAACTTCATCAACAGCGATTCCCGCATCATTTACTTCGGTTCCGTAATTCCTTTCCCAAGCAATGGGTAGAGAAAGATTGAACCAAACAAATATGATAGCAAAAATCTGTTTTTCTTTAAACCTCCACAATTTACCTCCTATATTTTTGTAGTAACATCTAATTTGCCTCCCTACGGCCCGTGTTTTTTAAATCATGTCGAAACTTAGGCCAGGGTGAATTAGCCAAAGGTGTTGAACCATAAACTGCATACAGGAAGCCATCATCAGAGCCGAAGTGCACTGTTCCATCACAACTAATTGCGGGAGAAGATATTATTCCGCCCTCTGTTTTGTAGCACCACTTCAATGTGCCATCAGAATTTAAGGCATAAAGATTGCCGTCTTTTGAACCAAAGTATATTGTGCCATCCGCGCTTATTGCTGGAGTAGTATGTATAACATTCCATGTCTTGAATTGCCATTTTAATGTTCCTTGTGGGTTCAGTGCATAAAGTTTATAATCATTTGTTCCAAAATAAATCGTCCCTTCAACATCAAGCGCCGGCTCGTTAGTTATCACACCTCCCGCCTGGTAGCGCCATTTTAATGTGCCATCTGAATTTAATGCATAAAGATAAAAACCTGCCCCAAAATAAATCATTCCCCCTTCTCCAATTGCTGCAGAGGAACTAGGATTATATTCTCCACAATAATACTGCCATTTCAATGTTCCATCCGGGTTTAATGCATAAAAGTAGTGATCATTTGAACCAAAGTAGATTGTGCCATCAGAACCAACAGATGGAGATTTTGAAACAATTCCATGGGTCCTAAATAGCCACTTCAATGTGCCATCGGAATTCACTGCAAGCAAACTGCTATCAACAAAACCAGCAACATAGATTGTGCCATCATTGGCCACCGCAGGCTCAGATGCCCAACCTCGTGCTATTGTATAGGACCATTTTAATATTCCATCTGAGGAGATAGCCTTAAGAAAACTATAGCCACTGCTACCGCATGCGGTTTGGATATAGATTGTCCCATCTGCACCTATTGCAGGTGAAGATTGGAAATCCCCGGATATAGTACAACTACATTTCAAAGTCCCAACTGGATTTAAAGCAAACAAAAAACCCGGGGGTGGAATGGGCGGTGATTCACCTGTTGCACAAAAGTATATTGTTCCGTCTAAACCAATTGCAGGTGAAGAATTCATTCTTGCAATATTGGTATCGGTTCCATAAGCATACTCATGCCGATAACGCCATTTTAAACCGCCAAAATGCTGTATAATGACTTCAACTGTATCCGCATACCCGATATTTTCTGAATGGTCAAGTGCAAGCGCGCTGATGCGATGGATAGAATTATGAGGTAAAGATTCTGTGTTCCAAAAATAATATGCATAAGACTTCGCAAATCCCGCAACAAAGGAACCATCAATGTAAATTTCAGTACTATCAACTCCCTTATTGTCAACTGCCTCAGCAGTCACTAATACAGTCCCGCTGACATAACTACCATCGGCTGGGTTTGTCACTTCAACCACAGGTGGTTCTTTATCCCCACAACTTAACAGATAAAATACGCAGCTCACTACGAAAATTGAATTTTTTTTCATCCTACACCCCCTAAAGTAAAAATCTAAGCTAGTATTCCGCCGAAAATGTATACCAACCACACCGATTATTTTGCCCCCTTATTAGCCGCATATAGCCATTCTCACCCCAATCATCACCCCAACTATTTTTTATCTTCCAGGTTTTAGTTCCGCCCTCATCATTATCATTCCAGCCAACGAAAACAACACAGTGGTCGGGGATCCTTAATGAATCTGTATATGAATAGACACCTCCTGTATAGCTATACCACAGAGTGTCAGCATATACAGAGGTAGATAGCGGATGATTTTCTAATGCAGTTTTAATTGCATTTTCATCGGCACTTTGCCAGGTTACACAGTGGTAAGATGTAATTTTCCAGAGTTTAGAAGGCCTTTTACAGCATGGGCCATTCATTGCGGTATAGGGGTCTATTGTTTCTACGGGGATGCCGTGGTTCCTTATATACATAAGCGCCCAAAAATGCATACCGCCATTGCAATTCCCACAATATCGACAACAATCACTTACAAGAGTTTGCTCCGCCAAGTCAAAATTAGGATTCGGAGTGTTAGTTGCAATATTTATTAGTGCTTCAACCTGCCCTACTGTTCCAAATGCCCAGCAGGTCCTGGCCCCCACACCCTGGTCTTTGACGGCTGTCATCCAGTTAATGCCATCTTTGTTTGTCCAATCAAAATATGGCGGGAGTTGGCGACTTCCTCCTTTAGGTGGGAGTGGTGTTCCTTCACCTTTGGTCTGAGGTGCACGAAAACCACATAGCTTTACCCGGTCCTCGTCAGGCAACATAAATACCGATGTCAAATCTGCTTTCCATAATGCCCAATCCGCCTTTATCTTTGCTCTAATTTTGCGCAACTCACCAAATCTCCTGAATACAAAATCCTGAAGAGCGGTTTCAATAAATGTCTCACCAGTATAATTATAACCTTCACCCCCATAACTAAAATTACCTGCCTGAATTTTTCTAATAATTTCGTTTCCCGAAAACCCCTCAATAAAAATCCCAACCCGAAATCGTTGTTTTCCTGCTAATCTTTTTGAAAAACGAGTAGTATCCATAATCACCCGACCAGATTGGATTTCCCCTGGCGCAAGGCGTGCCAGATATACGCTATCAACATAAATGCAACCGATAGGTTCGTTTATCAATTGACCATCAAAATTTATTACTATATTCGCCCCAAACTTCATTAGATTAATGCCGGCGTTTCCCACGCCACTGAAAACGTACAATCCTGATATTAAAAACACCATTTTTTTATCTAACATCAAAGCCTCCTTATTGCTTTATCATTATACTGCTAAAATGTGAAAAACTTGTGAAAAAGAAGTTCTATCCATCATAACCTCCTTAACTTGCGAAGTAAGGCAATACTGCGTTTCATGCAAATCCCGAGTTCCTTGTCGGGATGATACTGCAAGTCCACAGGGTGATACTGCACATATTCTGGTCTTTCTGGTTTGTTTAGTCTTTTTGGTCTGTTTGGTTTATCTCGTTTCATAACTTCTTAACCCTTTAACTTTCCACATCATTCCTGTATTGGTCTTTCTGTTTTTCGCTCATTTCTTTATTTCTTACCTTCCCGGCTCTTGCCTCCAGTCGCCCTTTTTGCCTTTCATCGCCATCTTTGCCCTTTTGAGCCTTTCCCTAAATTACCCATTTAGCCTTATTATGCCCTCTTTAGCCATCCTATACCTTTTTCATTGAGATCGAGGCAGGTGATCCGGGCCTTGGGAAAACGTTCTTTGACCCGGAGGGCGACCGTGCCCGTCCCGCAGCCGAGGTCGATGACGCGGATCTCTCGTTCGGGACCCCAAGGAAGGGCGCTCACCAGCGCTTCGATCATCTCCGGATAGTGGGGGATCAACTTCCGGATGAGGCCGTCGAACTCCTCGGCTTCTTCTTCAAAGTGGCGTTTGATCTTCTCCACCAGCAAACCCCTCTTTTTTATGTTTTACCCTACCGTCGTCACAAACCTCTTCCCGTCCTGCTCACAGATCTCCTTGACCAGCTTCCTCCCCATCACCGCCACGGTGGAAAGGCCTATCGTGGCCCCGGCCCACTGCCCGACCATATGGAAGTTCCCCAGGCCCGGCAGGGTCTTCGAGATCCCGCCGCCCAGGAGTCCGTCCTTCCAGGAGGAAGCGTAGGCCTGTAGCCCCCGCCAGTTGCCGGTGACGCGCTCGGTGGTCAGGGGCGTGGCCACGTCGATGACCTCGACGTCCTCCCCCAGGCCGGGGAAACGCCGGGCCAAGGCGCCGATGACCGCCGCGGCGGTACGTTCCTTCTCCGCGTCGTATTCCGCCCGGCCGCGATCCATAAGATCCCGCCAGTAATCGTAGGACGTCTCCAGCATTACTTTGAGCGCGGTCTTGCCCGGCGGAGCGAAACCCGGATCGAAGGCGTAGTTCTCGAGATCCAGCCGGTCCCGCGCCTCACCGGCCACGGTCACCGGCTCGTCCAGGAGGAGGACCATGGCGTGCGGCTCGGGCGAAAGATCGCGGTTTATGCCCAGGCTCACCTGGAGGCTCATGGGAGAGCGCCCCGGCGGCTTGGCGTAGTAGTTGCGGATCTTGTCATTGAGGTACCTGCCTTCGAGCAGGCCGAAGATGGTGGCATGGCCGTCCGCGGCCGAGATCACCAGGTCCGCCCGGTCTTCGGTCCCATCGGCCAGGCGGACGCCGACCGCCCGATCGTTCTCGACCAGGATCCTCTCGACCCTGGCCCGGTATTGGATCTCGCCGCCCAGTTCCGCATAGCGCCGCGCCAGCGCCTGGGCCAGGGCCAGGGATCCGCCCTCGACCCAACCCAGGTCACCCCGGTGCAAGCCGGTCAGGAAGGCCAGGGAGACCGCGACGGGCGCGTCCGGCAGGTCGTACTGGACGCAGGGGAAAGCCCGGCGGAGAAACGGGTCCCGGAAACGGCGGCCGAACTCCCGCAAGGTCACCTTCATCCATTTCATCACGCTCGGGAGGCGCGGTAGCATCTTCAATACATCCCCAGGTCCCGCCACGAGCATGCCCATGAGGTCGAGGCCGGCGAAGCGGCGGGCGGCGCGGATATACTCGTCGATCACCTCGGCGTCGGCGGGGGAGAGTTCCTTGAGATGGTGCTCCAGCCGATCGATGTCTGTATAAAACGTCAAGGCCCGGCCGGGGGCGTCCTCTATCCGGGTAAATTCTTTATGATTGATAATCTTCCAGCCGGGGGCCGCGCCGAGTTCCTCCCAGACCCGGTAGAGCTTTGAAGAAGGGGAGGAACCGGCCAGGTTATGCAGGCAGCCGTCGAAGACAAAGCCCTTGCGCGTCCAGGAGGTGCACAGGCCGCCGGGGAGGTTGTGCCTCTCGAAGATGCGCGTCCGGTAACCGTTCATCCGCGCGTAGCAGCCGGTGGCCAGGCCGGCGATCCCGGCGCCGATGATGACGATCTCTTTTGTCTCTCGTTTTTGCGACATGGGCAGACCTCCTATCGCCGGCCATTTCATCCCATCTCCTTGGCAAAACCGGCGGCATATATTATACTAAAAAAAAAGCCATTTGTCAAGGGGTAAAACGCACTTTTAGGCAATTCCCCTTCATTTTTCAGGCACAGCTTTTGTATATGCCTTGCCGCCACTTACGAAGTGGAGAAAGCGATGTGCCAAAAAGTCCGTCCCCAACAATCTATTGATTGTCAATGTGCCAATGTAAAATGTAAAGATTTGACCCCATTGCTGTGCTGTACGCATCAACCAAAACTGTTATAAAATCAAGGGATAAATTATTGATTGCTGCTACGACATTTTTGTTATTTTGAATTACCGTGTTCGTTTGATTTGGGTCATCAGAATCATCCCACCCAGAAGTGCCGAAGTCATTGTCGCCTTCGCCAATGTGCATATCATTCATTATTGCAAAGTTGCAAACATTTAACCAAGAAGTGCTACCAATTGTAAATTCATCTTTGGTTACTGTCATTGGCAGAATAATTTCTATTTTTTCTGGACTTCTCCGAAAATCAATAGCCATTCTGGTGATATTATCTAAGGCTACTGTCGTATTGTCTTGCCATTTATCAAAAGTAAAAACTGCATAGCCTTAGTCATTGGTGACACTCTCTTGATACAAACTATCTATTTCAGTCTTAAAGATAATTGCTTTAATCGGTATAAACCCAGCTAAACTATCGGAAACCAGAATCACATTGCCTAATGAATCCTCACCATAATGGTCTGTCATAAATGGATATTTAACCATGACTATGAAAGAATAACTGGCTTCAGAAATTTGAAATAAGCCAGCGAGTAAAAATACAACAATAAAAAGATATTTCTTGTTCATCTTGCCTCCTCAGAAATTAAAGCCTACCACGGATCCCAGAGCAGTTGAACTGAGAGCCACTAACCATAACAAATCATTCGACCGACGATCTTTTTCATCAATCATTATGATAACGCTTCCAGCAATGCCGCCTACTCCAGCCCCAATCGCGGTCTTCCACCAAGCACCTTTTTGCCCCAATAATTCCCCAATACCCCAAGTGCAGGAACTTGTTATTAATAAATTCCCGCTAACATAGACAAATGGCCAATGCTCAGGACGCCAATTTTCAACATCACCCTCTTCCATAATGGAGATGGTAGCTATGACTGCGCAGACAGTTGCTGATACTCACGCGCCCGCAAACTCCAGCCCATAAATCCCCGCTTGTTTCCAGAAGGAAGTTTTGGGCTGTAGGCTATCACATTCCGCTTGCATTATTAAGGTAGTGTTAAAGAATTGTGATGTGTGAGTTTGAAAATTGGACATTGTTAGTTTATCCCATTGGCTTAAGGGCTTCACATATTGTCCAATATGAGACCATGAAACAAGTTCAGGGTGAGATTGAGAAGGGACTATGCTGGGCTTTATAAATTGCCCAAAACATAATCCCGCAATAACTATTGCACAAAACATCATCAAGGGAGAAATCCCTTGAAATTGAATCCTACCCATCTTGCCCTCCTCGGATATATCAAATCCCTCTCCCCGCCAATCTTTGTGGCGGGGAGGGGAGTTATTGCGCACTGGGACGAGCCCTGTTCCTACATTGCTACACCAAATAACTAAAAAATTCCACTATGTGAAAAGGGAAATAAGGGGGATTTTTACCCTCAATTGCCCCCAATTGCCTTTTTTATTAATATATCTCCAGATACTTATCAATCTCCCACTTTGAAACCTGTATTGAGTATTCATTCCACTCACGAACTTTTATTTCAAAGTATCGTTCAAATAGTGTATCACCGAATGTCTCTTTTACCATCTTACTATTATGATAAAACTGGAGTGCCTCCCAGAGTGACCTTGGTAGAACATCAATACCTTTTTCTTTTAGATCAACGGTCTCAATCTGATAGACATTCTCTTCAACTGGTTTCGGCGGTTTTAGTCTCTTTTTTACGCCATCCATTCCTGCACTAAGGATGACGCTGAATGCAAGATAGGGATTTGTGCACGGGTCAACTGAACGGAGTTCAAGCCTGGTGCTGTTTAGGCGATTTTTTGTTATCTGTGGAACACGCACAAGTGCCGAACGGTTCATCCTTCCCCAGCAGATATATACCGGTGCCTCAAAGCCTGAGACGAGCCTTTTATAAGAATTCACGATCGGTGAGATTATCGCTGAAATCTCTTTTATGTGTGTAAGTAGACCAGCAAGATAATGATAGGCAAATTCTGAAAGGCCATAATCATCCTTTGTATCAGCAAAAATATTCTTACCATTTTTAAAGATTGATTGATGGGTATGCATTCCGCATCCTGCCATTCCAAATAATGGTTTGGGCATAAATGTCGCATAGAGATTATGCTCTTCAGCAATCCTCTTTATCACCATCTTTGCCGTGAGGATATTATCCGCAAGTTGCAATGCATCAGTATATCTCAAATCAATCTCATGCTGGCTCTTACCAACCTCATGGTGTCCTGCCTCCACCACAATTCCAAAATCAGCAATCTTTTCACACATCTCTTTGCGGACCCGGAGTGCAAGATCTCCACCAAGGTCAAAATAACCAACCTGGTCGTGTAAAAGGGGCGTAATCCTTGAACCATCCCGCTGGAATAGATAGAATTCAAGTTCAGCACCTACATTGAATTTCATCCCGTCTTTTTCCAGATTAGCAAGCATCCTTTTTAGCAAGCCCCTTGGGTCAACCACTGATGGCTTGTGGTCTGCTCCATAGACATCACAGATAAATCTTGCAGTCTTTTCTACAGTCCAGGGTATTATCCTGAAGGTGTTCGGGTCAGGTCTCAAGTACATATCACTTTCACATATCCTGCCAAATCCTTCTACTGAAGAACCATCAAACCATATCCCATCGGTCAACGCCTTATCAAGTTCATCAATGGTAATGGTCACATTCTTGATTGACCCGAGGATATCAGAAAACCACAGGTCAATAAATTTTATGTCGTTCTCTCTTATCTCCTTGAATATTTCTTTTTTTGTCATTCTATCTCATCTTTTTCTTTGTGCCAACAAATTCCGCAATTGACTTTGCCTGGGTGAATAATAATAGATAATCAGGACCGCCAGCCTTGGAATCGGTTCCAGACATATTGAAGCCACCAAAAGGATGGACACCAACAAGCGCACCTGTGCACTTACGATTTATATACAGATTTCCCACAAAGAATTCCCTCTTTGCCTTCTCAATCTTCTTTCTGTTCTTTGTATAGACCGCACCAGTGAGGCCATATTCAGAATCATTGGCAAGTTCAATCGCATGGTCAAAATTCCTTGCCCTTATCACAGCCAGGACAGGACCAAAAATCTCTTCCTGGAATATCCTTGCCTTTGGACTTTCAATCTCAATCACTGTGGGCCTGATAAACCAGCCCTCATCACCAGCAGGTTCTCCACCACACACAAGCCTTCCCTCTGATTTGCCAATTTTTATATACTCCATAATTGAGTTATAGGCACTCTGGCTTATAACAGGACCCATATAATTTTCAAAGTCTTTTACCGGTCCGACCCTTATCGCCTCAACCCTCGGAATGAATTTCTCCATAAACTTTTCATATATTTTGTCATCAAGTATTAGCCTTGAACAGGCAGAACATTTTTGTCCTTGATAGCCAAAAGCCGAGACAAGAACTCCCGTGACTGCACTATCAATATCTGCCTCTGAATCAACAACAATCGCATCTTTTCCGCCCATTTCAGCGACCACTCTCTTAATCCATATCTGTCCGGGCTGGGTCTTTGCTGCCTGTTCAACGATACGGAGACCGACTTCTTTTGAACCAGTGAAGGCAATGAATCTTGTTTTGGGATGGCGCACGAGATAATCACCAGCAAGTGCACCAGGGCCGCTCATAAAATTGACCACACCAGCAGGAACCCTTGCCTCTTCAACGACTTCCATAAACTTGTAGGCAATGGTAGGGGTATCGCTTGATGGTTTTAGAATCACGGTATTACCACTAACAAACGCAGCGGTCGTCATACCGGTCAAAATCGCCATTGGAAAGTTCCAGGGTGGTATTACAATGCCCACACCAAGTGGAATATAAATTTGTTCATCCTTTTCACCTGGATACTGAAGGAGTTTTGGACCCTTATCATATCTCAATGCCTCTCTTCCATAATATTCGCAGAAATCAATCGCCTCAGCAATGTCTGCATCTGCTTCAACCCAGTTCTTCCCCGCTTCAAACACAAGCCAGGCATCGAGTTCAAACCTTCTCTTGCGCATAATATCTGCCATTTTAAATAGATAGTTTGCCCGCACCTTTGCGGGTGTATACTGCCAGGTTTTGAATGTCTCAAGTGCGGCTGCCATTGCCTGTTCAGCAATCTTTTCATCTGCCTTTTGAAAGACACCCACAACCTGGTCTTTCTTTGATGGATTATAAGAAATCAATTTATTAGATGTTTTTACCCGTGCTCCACCAATAATGAGATCATATTCCCTGCCAAACTGTGCTTCAACCTCGGCAAGGGTCTTTTCCATCTTCTTCCTATTTTCAGGTTTTGTAAAATCAGTATATTTTTCATTCCTGAATGGTTTCATAAAATAACCTCCTTCACGATAATTATAGTGAAAAATGAAACAAAGTCAAGAAATAGCACTTTGCTGACTTACCTTCAAATCGTCTATGGCGGATTTGAAAACAGACAAAGTTTCTCTGTCTTTTGTTTCTCTTGCAATTTTCTCAGCCTTAAGAAGATGTTCCTCTGCATCAGAATATTGCTTCATCTTTGTATAGGTTATGCCAAGGTGAATATGCGCCATTGCCTCTCTTTTTTTGTCACCAAATTTTTGAAAAACCGTTATTGCCATTTCCAGATATCGTATTGCCTCAAGAAAATCACCTTTTTTCATAAGTACACGACCAAGCAAAGCAGATGATATTCCTATTTGTCTTTGAACACCCAGCTCCTTTGCAATCTGATGACTTTTTTTCTGATATTCTACTGCTGTCGAATAGTTCCTCTGTAATTCATATACTACACCACAATTGCTAAGTGCTATACTTATCCCCAGTCTATATCCTGATTTTTCAGCCGCAGTGAGAGAATTACCATAGTATTGCAAAGCCCTATCATAATTACCCTTTTCTTGATAGACAAGTCCGATATTCCCGAAAGTCATTGCCAGCCCCTGTTGATCCTGTAAATCTTTTTCTATAGAAAAGCATTTCTCATAATTACTCAATGCACTATCCAGTTCACCTCTGTTATAATAGAGTAAGGCAATATTGCTCAGTACACCACCCATACCACGTCTATCTTTCAATCTAACATAGATAGCAAACGCTCTGTTGAAATATTTTTGCGCCTCGTGATATCTGTTCTGCCGCCGACATATAATTCCAAGCATATTGAAAATTCTTGCATTATAGTGAGATTCACACTTAACTTTTTTTATCATCCGTATCCTATTCATCAATCTACGGGCATTCTTCAAATCATTCTTCCCGGCAATCAACATCGCTGCGATATGTAACATAATCTCCATTTTTATGGATAGATTTATATTAGAACAATCCTGAAGAATTTTTTTATCCTCTTTAATTGCTCTATCATATTGACCAATCAAACCATATATCTCTGCCCTGCTACTCAATGCTTTTAACAGGAGTCTTTTTCTTAAATCACTATCCATTTATTTATATCCACACTCTCTCGTCAGCAAAAACTGATTTTGGTGCATTATCTTATCTTGAAAAGGCAATTTATTATAAGGCATCACACCCATTTTAACGAATTATAAAATAAAATCAAGATGGAAATCATTTATATCAGATAACACAATTTCCCACCCTTGATATTCTCCTTAAAATAATATAAAATATATTCGATGAGGGCATTGCTTGTGAATCCCTGGATATATGATTTTAAGGCATTTGATTTCTGGAATAAACCGATGGGTTTGCTAATAGTTGCAGATATCCTGAAAAAAGCAGGCTTTGAGATAGACTTTATTGATTGTATGGACAGGATGAGCCCATTTTTTAAGACCAAAACAAAGACCGATATTTATGGAAGAGGAAAGTATCATTATGAAATGATAGAGAAACCCAAGATTTATACCAATGTTCCACGGAGATATAAGAGATACGGTATTCCTGAGGATGTATTTATTGGATGCCTAAGAAAGATAAAAAGACCGGATATCATCTTTATCACCTCTTCAATGACCTACTGGTATCTCGGTGTATTTAATGCAATCAGGATAATAAAAAAAGAATTTTTAGGAATACCTATAATACTCGGTGGATTATATGCGACCCTGTGTAAAGAACATTCAAAAAAGTATTCGGATGCTGATTATGTCATTTCAGGAAATGCAGAGGATTGTTTAATAGAATTCTTAAACGAAAAAAACTATATAAAGAAGAGAATTGATAAAGAATCTATATCTCCGGATTTTTCACTCTACAATTCATTAAATTATGGCATCATAATCACATCAAGGGGCTGTCCATTTAAATGCTCATATTGTGCGACAAAGATATTAGCAAGTGATATCTATTACTATGATGATAAACTAATACTTCAACAAATTGGCGCTTTGGCTCAAAAAACTAATAACATTGCATTTTTTGACGACGCACTTTTATGTAATCCAAAATTTCCTCTTCTTCTTGAAAAGATAATAAAACACAACCTTAGATTGAATCTGCACAGCGCAAATGGTCTCCATTGCCGGTTTATTGATAAAAAAATAGCAAAATTGATGTTTGAGGCAAATTTCAAAACAATGTATCTAAGCCTTGAAACAACAAATCCTGATCTTCAAAAAAGGACAGGAAATAAAGTGAACACAGATGAATTCTTAAATGCAGTTGATATCCTAAAACAAGCAGGTTTTACACCAAATCAAATCCATGTCTATCTATTGTTCGGAATACCCTACCAATCCTGTGAAGAAGTCATTGATGGAATAAAACTCTGCCACAGTCTTGGTGTTAATCCCCATCTCTGCGAATTTTCACCTATTCCTTATACCGAAGAATTTAAAAAGACAGGACTTGATATTAACGCTGACCCTCTGTATCATAATAACCATTTTTATACCTGGTATTACCAGAATAAAAATTCAGAGATATATACCACAATTAAAAAATTACTCTCAAACAAGCGAGCCATTTAATTACATAAAAATAATTGATTTTGGCTGTATATTGTGTCATCTAACCAAATTATCAGCCCGCCGTAGTTTTCATAGAATTTATTGACAAACCTTCTACTTTATGTAAAATAGACTGTGCACCGATATTTACTTTTAACTATTTTCTTGTTTAATTTCTGCTCAAAGAAATCTACAGATATAGTTATTGCCGGTTCTACTTCGGTCCAGCCTTGCATTGAAAAACTCGCTGAAGAGTTTATGATAAAACATAAAAATATAAAGATAAATGTCCAGGGTGGAGGTTCAACTGCTGGTATCCAGGCAGTTTTTAATAAAACCTGTGCAATAGGAACATCCTCCAGGCATCTCAATCCATCTGAACAGGGACTAAATACCTATGTTATGGCAATGGATGGAATCGCAATAATCGTCCACCCTGATAACCCGATAACAGATTTAACCCATGAACAATTGAAGGATATTTTTGCTGGAAAAATAAAAAACTGGAAAGAAGTCGGTGGTCCTGATAAAAGGATATATGCGGTAACGAGAGAGGAAGGTTCAGGAACAAGGGGTGCGTTTGAGGAATTGATTATGCACGGCACTGCAATAAGCGATGCCTGTCTGGTTCAGGATTCAAATGGCGCGATAAGAGAAATCATTGCCAATAGCCCTCAAACCATTGGTTATATCTCGGCTGGACTTGTAGATAAAAGGGTAAAGGCATTATCCATAGACGGGATTGAACCTACAATAAAAAACTATAAAAACGGAAGTTATAAATTCCTCAGACCATTCTTGCTATTGACACTTGAAGAACCAAAAGGGAATGTAAAATCATTCATTGACTATGTCCTTTCTGAAGAAGCCCAGGAAATTTTAAAAAATGAGGGTTTGATACCAGCAAATATAGTTCAAAATGAAAGAGAAGATTTCTGAAAAATTTTTATTGATAATTTCTTTTTCTGCTATCATCTCACTCTTATTGATCACAATCTTTATCTTTGCCCAGGGTCTGCCCCTCATATTCAAAGTAGGATTCAAAAATTTCTTTTCAACCCATTGGGCACCGACAAAAGGACATTTTGGAATTCTTTCTATGATAATAGGTTCATTGCTGGTGACATTTGGTGCGCTCGTGGTTGGTATACCACTCGGCCTTGCCTGTGCAATATTCCTTGCTGAATTCTCACCACCTGCAGTGCAGAAAATATTAAAACCGATAATCGAACTCCTCGCAGGCATTCCATCGGTCGTCTATGGATTTATTGGTATTGTCATACTTGTTCTGCTGGTGAGAGAGGTATTTGGTGGTTCTGGTTTTTCTGTTCTTACTTCCAGCCTTGTTCTGGGTATTATGATTCTGCCGACTATTGTGAGCATTTCTTATGACTACATTGTTGCAGTTCCTCAGACATATCGTGAAGGTTCTGTTGCACTTGGCGCCACAAAATGGCAGTGATTATGATTGCAGGAAATGCATTAAAAATTCCCCATTCAATCCTTGACCCGGTGCGAACAATCACATCAACGATCGCATTAAAACTTGGTTATTCAGCGGGTGCTCATCGCCTTGCACTTTTTGCCTGCGGCTCAATACTCTTTATCATAATCATTATTCTAAATATCATTGCGATAAGAATTGGGCGTAGAGAATGACATTTAGAATAGGGCCAAGAACAACTCAGATAATCGCTTATGTTGGTTTATTGATATGCACAATCTTTGTAATATCAATTCTCCTCTTCATCATACTTTTTGTCTTTAAAAATGGTATCAACTCAATCACCTGGGAATTCCTCACCCATCCTACAGAGGCAATGGGCAGGGAAGGTGGTATATTTCCATCAATCATTGGAACACTGTTTTTGACATTGGTTGCAATAATAATTGCAACCCCACTCGGTGTCGGAAGTGCTCTGTATTTAACTGAATATACAAAAGGTGGATGGATAAGAAGGATTATCAGTTTTGGAGCAGATTGTCTTGCCGGTGTTCCTTCTATTATATTCGGGCTATTTGGATTTATCTTTTTTGTAATTACATTGAAATTGGGCTGGAGCATCCTTTCTGGTGGATTCACACTCGCTGTGATGATCCTTCCAACAATCATCAGGACATCAGAAGAAGCGATAAAAGCGGTACCCAGGGCGTATCGTGAGATAAGTTATTCACTTGGAGTTGGTAAGATTGACACTATAATTAAAATCATTCTACCGACTGCATTTCCGGGAATTGCGACAGGTATCGTTCTGGGAATTGGCAGGGCAGTAAGTGAGACTGCTGCAGTGATATTTACTGCGGGTTCATCCTTAAATATGCCTACTGACCTCTTCTCTCACCCGCACCCTTGCCGTGCATTTTTATATACTCGCACGTGAAGGGATTTCAATGCCCAAGGCATACGGAACTGCAACCGTTCTCATTATCACCATTTTAATCATAAATTTCGTTGCCTATAGATTGATGCACAGATTTATTGCACGATATTATTAGATTATGATGACACACAAGATATTAATTAAAGGACTCAATCTTTTTTATGATAATATCTCTGCATTAAAAAATATAAACTTAGAAATATATCCAAATGAAATATTAGCAATAATCGGACCAGCGAATTCTGGTAAAAGTTCTTTTTTACGCGCAATAAACCGACTTGCTGAACTGGATGATGCCAGAATCAATGGTGAGATAAAAATTGATGGAATTAATATAAATGACATACCAGTCAATGAACTAAGAAGAAGGGTAGGTATGATCTTCGCCACTCCTGTGGTTTTGCCCGGGACTATTTACAAAAATATTGTCTATGGTCCAAAAATGCATAACAGATATACAAAAAAAGAACTCGATGAACTTGTTTATTTTTCTTTAAACTCGGCTGGTCTCTGGGATGAGGTAAAAGATAGATTATGGGATTCCGCATCCTGTCTTTCCGGTGGTCAGCAACAAAGACTCTGCATTGCAAGAACAATCGCACTTAAACCAGAAGTGATAATGATGGACGAACCCTGTTCCGGGCTCGATCCCATATCCACCGCAAAGATTGAAAAAACGATGCTCGATTTGATAGAAAGATTCACATTTATCCTTGTTACCAATAATACAAAGCAGGCAGCAAGGGTGAGCACAAGGACCGCATTCTTTTTAAACGGTGAACTTATCGAAGTAGGACCAACCCAGCAAATCTTCACAGCACCGAAGGATAAACGGACAAATGATTATATAATAGGAAGGTTTGGATGATAATCAAAACTACAAATCTCAATCTTTTTTATGGTAAGTTCCAGGCACTGAAAAACATCAATCTGGGAATAAAAGAAAATCTGATCACTGCATTGATTGGTCCATCAGGCTGTGGTAAATCAACACTGTTGAGGGTATTCAATAGAATGAATGATTTGATTCCCAATGTGAAAATAACAGGTAGTGTCATAATTGATGATGAAGATATCTATTCTCCTCTCTGTGATTTGATATTTTTGAGAAAAAAGGTTGGAATGGTCTTCCAGCGTCCCAATGCCTTTCCGTTATCCATATTCGATAATATAACATATGGTCCAAGGGTCTGGAATATAACGAATAAAAAGGTTCTTGAAGAAATCGTAGAGCGCTCTCTGAAGGCAGTTGGTATGTTTGATGAAGTAAAAGACATTCTAAAAAAATCAGCACTAACTCTGTCTCCAGAGCGTCAGCAAAGACTCTGTATCGCCCGTCTCCTCGCAGTGGAACCAGAAATTTTGTTAATGGATGAGCCCTGCTCTACCCTGGACCCAATTGCGACCGCACGGATTGAAGAGTTATTGATAGAATTAAAGAAAAATTATACGATCGTTATAGTAACACACAATATGCAACAGGCAGCAAGAATTGCTGACGAAGTTGGATTTATGTTGCTGGGAGAATTGATTGAATTTGATAAGGCAAAAAAGATTTTTACAAATCCGTCTGATGAGAGGACATTCAATTACATCAGCGGAAGGTTTGGTTAGAAAACAGGAGGAATAATGCCAGGTTATTTTGATGAAGAATTGAAAAATCTTAAAAATGAAGTTCTTTCAATGGCAACACTCGTTGAAGAATCAATTAGTAAATCCCTTGAAGCACTTAAGAAAAGAGATTTAAAAATTGCCCGCGAGATCAGAGAAATTGATAAAAAGATTGATAAAATGGAAATCGCAATTGAAGAGAAGTGTATAGAACTGATTGCACGACATCAACCCGTTGGTTCAGATCTGAGATTTCTGATCTGCGCCATAAAAATGAATAATGACCTTGAAAGAATGGGAGACCATGCGGTGAACATTGCTGATTGTGTAACTTTCCTTGTGGACCAGCCAAGAATAAAACCTGTATCCAATATCTGGACAATGGCAAAGATTGTCAATGATATGCTAAAAGAGAGTGTTGAGAGTTTTGTTACAAACGATGCAGTCAGGGCACAGAAGGTTTGTGAGCGTGATAGCACTGTAGATGAGATGCGAAACGAAATCATCAGAATAATGTTGACTTATATGCTTGAAGAACCTGAAAAAATTGGTTCGGCGATTCAGTATTTCCTTGTTGCCAAAAATCTTGAAAGGATTGCTGACCTTTCAACCAATATCTGTGAAGATACGATCTACATCAGTCAGGCAAGAATAATAAAACACCATATTGAGGAAGAACAGAAAAAGTAAATATAGCGACTGTAGATACACTGATTTTTACAACCCTCAAAATATATAGTAAAATCAATGCATTTGATTTATTCTGACTATTGATAGATTTTTGACCTCTTCTGAAACAGCAATCAACCCCGCATTTAAATAATACCTTTTTGCATTTGTAGTATCATTCATTGCCAGCGCCGCATCACCTGCCTGAATCAGTGCCTTTGCCGATTCATCCCTCTGGTCCTTGAATGCCTCACTCGCCTGGAGATAATAATTAAGCGCTTCGGCATAATACTTTAATCCAAAATAGATAGCACCGAGTTCAAGCAATACATCTGGCTGATGGGGTCGTCTTTTTAGTAAATCACTTAATATTTCTTTCGCTTTTAACAAATCCCCGTCCTTTTTCAGAATTTCAGCCCAGAGCAAATATGCATCAACCAAAAATTTTGATTCAGGAAAATCCTTTATCAATGTCTGAAGCACAATTACTGCCTCATCAATAAAGCCCATACGATAATATGTCCTGGCAATTTCTCTTAAAGCCATATCCTGGTAATTTTCTATATCTTTTAATTTAACCCAGTAATGCAAAGATGAATCATACCTCTGTTCATCACGGTAGATATTCGCAAGTTCAATCATTGCATACAGATAAAAATTCAAAGTATTCTTATTTAATATAATCGCCTGAAGCATCTTTTTACATCTTTGATTATCGCCCATCAATTTATAAACATTTGCCTGTTCAAAAAATACCTCACAAATATCTGGTGACTGGGGATATGTATCAATAATTCTCTGAAGTATCACCTGGGCAGAATAATATTCCTTTTTTGTGATATATATTCTTGCCAGTCTCAACATCGTCCTTGCAACAATGCCCCCGGATTTTGTAGTATCGGTATGGGTATTTATAAAATCCTGCAGTGCCTCAACCAGACCTGGATACTTACCGAGATAATACAAATTTTCATTAATCTTCAAATCTAATTCCTGCAACAATTCATTCGCCAATCGGTTCTTTTTTACCTGTTTATATATCCTTATTGCGGAATCATACCTTTTCAATCGAGAATAGGCATCACCAATCCTTATCAACCCCTCAAGGGCATAATCAGACTCAGGGTGATTCTGATTCAACCTCAACCAGTAATCAATTGCCTTATAATACTCATCTTTTTTAAAATTAATCTCTCCCAGAAGAAAGAGCGCATCCAGAGAATATCGAGAATCCGGGAATAGATTATTATGCCTTGTAAGAATCTCTTCTGCTGTTGTATAATCACCTTTCAAATACGCATCATTCCCTTTATAAAAAATTATAGAATCCTCAACATTAGATAACTGGTGATAAATAAAAAAAGATAATAATAAACTACTCAAGTGGTATTTCGGTGACAAATATTTTTATAACCTTATGGGTCTTTATATCATATACAAACAGCACCTGATAGCCAGCGTAAATCGGGTCTTTATAAATATGAGCAAAATAACGCAGGACAAGAAATTTATTTTCATCATCAAGCCAGGTGAATTTATATTGAAAAATCAGTTCTTCTTTTACTGTGAATAGCTGTTTCGTAATCAAGGGCAATAAATCAAGATTTTTTTCAATCTCACGACGATACTTTTCCACAAGTTTTTCGTATCTACCAGGATGGGGTATATAAATAAGTTTTCCTCTATAATCACCTTTTTCTACAATTTCAAAATCACCCTTTCTGATTTTACACCAGGTATCTGAACGATAACAGACAATCACAGACAGACAGGTTAACAACAAAAAAATTTTTAGGTCTGAGATTTGAAATTTGAAATTCATCTTCACTCTGCCCTGGGATGTGTTCTTTTATAAATCTCCTTTAGATGTTTCGTAGTCAGGTGTGTATAAATCTGGACCGTGGATAGAGATGCGTGTCCAAGTAATTCCTGGACTGCGCGCAAATCCGCGCCATTTTCTAATAAGTGAGTAGCAAAAGTATGGCGCATTATATGGGGATTCGTGCCTGAGGCATCAGCCAATCTTTTCAGGTATTTGTTCACTATCCTTTGCAAAGACCGTGTGGTAAGACGACCACCGCGGTGATTTAAAAAAAGTGCGGGCGGGCTTGCAGGCTTCTTCAGTTCATTTCTTTCCGCAAGATATTTGATGATTGCCGTCTTTGCAACCCTGCCGAGTGGGATGATTCTCTCTTTTCTCCCTTTTCCCCTGACCCGCACCTCTTCCCGGTTAAAATCAATATCTTCAAGATTCAATCCCACGAGTTCACCTGCCCGCAAACCACAGGAATACAATAACTCCATTATTGCACGATCCCGCCGGTTATCAATCTCAAGCCCTTCTTTTATCTGCTCATAAGTAAGAAACCCGGGGAGATGTTTTTTTATCTTCGGGGTCCTTATCCCGACAACTGGATTATAATCAATCAATCCTAATTTTTTTAATACCTTAAAAAATGTCCTGATTGCTGAAAGCCGCCTTGCCGCGGTGCGCGCATCAAAGCCATATTTCAGCAAAAATGCCATATACTGTGAGACTGCATTTTTATCAAACTTATCAGTCCCCTGTTCCTGTAAATAACCAAAAAACTGTTCAATGTCTTTCTGATAATTCCTCAATGTGTGATGGGAATAATTCTTTTCTTTTTTTAGAAAATCAACGAAGTCCCTGACCCTTGATACAAGGTATTTAATATCCATAACAGCATTATTTTAACCTTTTTTTCTTTTCTGTCAACTACTATTTAATCCCTGACAATCAATCTATTCTGATTATTCTTTTAAAAAGAAAAAATGAATTTAACGATAGAAGAAATCGTCAGAAAAACACCTAAAACACGCGACCGATATGTAGATTTTTTAAGGGCATTCAGTATCATAGTCGTTGTCATCGGACACTGGTTGAGTGCAGTCGTAATAAAAAATGAAAATGGAATTCGTGTAAATAACGCAGTAGGGATGTTCCCAGGCTTATGGATTATTACCCGGATTTTACAGGTTATGCCGCTTTTTTTCTTTGTAGGTGGATTTTCCAATGCCCGGACCATCAACTCTTTGAAAAATAAAGGTGAATCCTTAAGTTCATTCTACAAAAAGCGGGCGGTGAGATTGCTTAAGCCCACTTTATTTTTTCTTATCTTCTGGATAGTAATCATCATTTTTTTAATCCTTTTAATACCTGATTGGCAAAGATACAGAATGGCGATTATTGCAACAGTCGGTCCATTATGGTTTCTTGCTGTTTATCCATTTGTCACATTAATTGCGCCGCTTATGCTCAAATTGCACAGGGCAAAAAGACTATTGATACCCATTATTCTTTTAATTCTAACCGTGCTTGTAGATTTCATCCGTTTTAAATTTAATATATCTGCAATTGCCTGGTTAAATGTATTATTTGTCTGGACCTTTGTGCATCAAATCGGATACTTTTATGAAGATGGTTCACTTGCAAATCTATCTGAAAAATGGAAAATACTTATTACCATAACTGGCTTGTGTGTTCTCATCATTCTCACCAGCACTGGGATTTTTCCTAAAAGTATGATAGGAACAGGATTTGAAAAGATATCAAATATGAATCCACCAACAATATGTATTCCATTTCTTTCATTATGGCTCATTGGTCTGGCAATGCTCTTAAGGGATGGGATAAATAAATGGCTAAATAATAGTAAACCCTGGTTTTTTGTCATCCTCGCAAACCGAACAATTATGACCCTTTATCTCTGGCACTTAACCGCCTATACAATTGCCTATTTATTGCTCTACCAGATTGGACTTGGGCACCACACCATTGATAACATCGATATCTGGTGGCTTGAGAGGCCTGTATTTGTTATAATCCCCTTAATTATATTGATCGGTTTGATAAAGATTTTTGGCAGACTTGAGTCATCAGTTATAAAAGAAGAAGGGTAAAATGGATTCCCTATATGAAGTTTTTTTCATCAGCGGTAAAAAAATACCCAAACCGCATTGCCCTTCAGTATAAGAGAGAAGGAATATGGAAGACTATGACTTATCAGGAACTTGCTGATAAAATATTCCGCCTCGCCTGTTCTCTTCTTGATATGGGAATTCACAAAGAAGACCGGGTTGCCATCCTTTCCTACAATCGTCCAGAATGGGTGATTGCGGATCTGGCAACACTTGCGATCGGTGGTGTCATTGTTCCCATCTATCATATTTTAGGGCACTATCTCCCTGCCGAATATGTTCTTCATATACTCAATGATGCTGGTGTGAAAATCATTTTTATACAGGATCTTGAATCATATAAAAGGATTGAATCTAAGATAAAAAATGCCAGAGACCTGAGGTATGTTGTATTCTTTGAACCACCTGCTGGACTCGATATTGAATACAAAAATTTTACAAATCTTATTTATGCAACACCAAAGGCAATATCGTTAAAGCGCCCTGATGGAGAAGACCTGGCAACGATCGTATATACATCAGGAACGACCGGAGAACCAAAAGGGAGTATGTTGACACACAACAATATTCTCTCTAATGTCTATTGTGCAGCAAAAAGATTCCATTTCAACTGTTATGATGCAGTCATTTCTTATCTTCCCCCTGCCCATATGTTTGAAAGAACCTGCAACTATTATACCGTAGTGCTCAACGGTGGCAGAATCGGATATGCACAGGATATTTCAACCGTGGTTAAAGATACTGAAGAAATAAAGCCAACGCTTGTGCTCGCAACACCGAGGGTCATTGAAATTGCCTACAATACCGCGGTTCAAAAAGTAGAAGGAAGTTCTATCTTTAAAAAAGGGCTTGTCCTTTCTACAGTAAAAAATCTAAATGAATATGCAAACTTAAAATACAAAAAGAAACCCATTCCATTATGGTTGCGACTGAAATGTAGTATTTATAATAAACTTGTCTCGAGCAAATTCAAGGCACTCGGCGGCGGAAGGATAAGGGCAACAATCGTTGGTGGGGCACCATTGAACCGGCAGATAGCAAAGATATTGTATATTTTGGGTTTTAATATTGTTGAGGGATACGGTTTGACCGAAACATCACCCTGTGTTTCTTGCTGCACGGTTGAGGATAATCGATTGGGCACTGTTGGAAAGCCATTTGATGGCGTTGAAATAAAGATTGGAGTGAATAATGAAATCCTTGTGCGCGGGCCCAATGTGATGAAAGGATACTATAATAAACCTGAAGAAACAGCAAAGGCAATAGATAAAGATGGATAGTTTCATACAGGCGATGAAGGCAAATTCGATGAATATGGCAATCTCATAATCACCGGTCGATTAAAGGAGATCATCGTTACATCAGGCGGTAAAAAGATTGCTCCGGTGCCGATTGAGGCGATCCTCACCGCGAGCAAATTTATTGAACAGGCGATACTCTGGGTGATAAAAAAATTATATCACTGCCCTGATTGTTCCAATGAAAAAACCATAGAAAAATATGCAGAGAAGAAAAATATTGTATATAATGACTATTCAGAATTAATAACCTCGGAAGAGATAAAAGAATTCATAAAAAAAGAAGTTGTTTCAGTAAATGAAAACCTCGCGCAATTTGAAAGGATCAAGACATTTATAATTTTATCAGAAGGTTTTACAGTGGAAAATGGATTACTCACTGCAACCCTGAAATTAAAAAGAAACAGGAGCTATGAGAAATATGCAAAACAGATTGAGCAGATGTATAATAAAGAAAAGGTCAGGGAAATCATCTATTGATAGTTGTTTCTCTATTTCCACAGATAGTAAATTACAAAAAGGGAGAGATCATTTATCAGGGCATGGCATAATATACAACCTGTAATATTCCTGCTGTGATATCTCAAAAAAGCAAAGAAAATTCCTGCAAAAAAGGCACCTAAAACTCCTCCAGACCACATTAATAAACCGTGAACATCAAATCCCATCTGGAAATTTGAAGTCAACACCTTTAAGCCAGGAACTATATGCCAGATGGCGAATAAAATACTCGTGATAATGATTGTCTTTTTTAACGAAAACCTTTTTATCAAATAACCATAAGATATACCCCGGAAATGATTTTCTTCAAAGAATGCGGTGCCGATCGGTATTCTGACCAGAACTCGAAAAATCAATTCAGACAAAGTGCCAAATTCAATCCTTGGTGGTTTTATTATAATGCCAATCCTGGGAATAATCAAAAGCAAAATTATAAAAACAGATATCACAATAAAAGTAAAAGAAAAACCTGTGAATATACTCCTGCTGATATTTTTTGTATCATACCCCAATTCTTTCAAATCAAGATTATAAACTTTACGGGCAAAAATAAAAAGTATAAATAATACGAAAAGATTGGCAGGAACATATATTCGCGTATGGATTTCTTCTGTAGTAGATTGATTAAATTATTGTAGAGTGCTAAAAAACAATTAATATCCACCCTGAAAAAGAAATACCCTTCCAGAACTGCACACCACACCCAATACCTGCTGAGTCTTTTACTGCCATCTGCCCGGGATTTCTTTCTTACAGAATTTGCATTTTCCATCCTTGATATTCATCTGGAGGATGGTGTAACCCCTTCTTTCTATGATTACCTTTTTACACTTTGGACAGTATGTGCTCTCTTCTTTTATTCCTGGCACATTTCCTATATAAACAAATTGTAAACCTGTCTTTTTTGCAATCACTGCTGCCTTTTGAAGTGTTTCAACCGGTGTTGGTGGCAGATTCTGTAATTTATATTGGGGATAGAATCGTGAAAAATGAACTGGCACATCCCTGTCCAGTTCATCCTTTATCCATTCACACATTCTTTTAATAATTTTTTCATCATCGTTTTTTGTCGGGATGATTAAATTTGTAATCTCAAGCCATACACCACTTTTCTTGAGTGTCTTTAGGGTATCGAGCACGGGCTGGAGTGTGCCACCTGTGATATCTCTATAAAAATCTTCACTAAATCCTTTCAAATCAACATTCGCACCATCAAGATAAGGGATTAACTCTTTGAGTGGTTCCTGATTTAAATAACCATTTGAATGGTATATATTTAACAACCCATTTTTATGTGCGAGTTTTGCAATATCAAGCATATATTCATAAAAAATAGATGGTTCGGTATAGGTATATGCAATCGTTGGTGTCTTGTATTCTAATGCGCATTCAACCATCTTCTTTGGTGAAATCTCAATATTTTCTGTCTCTTCAGGACCTGCCTGTGAAATATCCCAGTTCTGGCAGTTCTTACAGGTGAAATTACATCCTGCAGTTGCCAGAGATAGTGCAGTGGTTCCAGGCAGAAAATGGAACAACGGTTTTTTTTCAATAGGGTCTATATGGACCGCACAGGGATTGGAATGGACGAGTGTCCGATACTCACCATCAATATTCTTTCTCGCCCTGCAAAAACCTTTATTTCCAACTGAAACAATACATTGCCGCGGGCATAAAAAACATTTAATAACTTTATTTGGTAATCTTTCATAATAAAGGGCGGGTTTTGGTAAAATCAATCCGATTTTTCTATCTAATTCTTTGGCAGAGATATCTTTTATTATATCCTTCAAAAATAGCCCTCCCAATGCAATACCTCCAAGAATCTTTAAGAACCCCCTGCGGGTTATTACCCTTTCAAAAAAAGGCATGCAAGATTATAACAAGTCAAAGAGAAATGTCAACAACCCATGTGCATTTTTTACTTGATTTTTATAAAATATAAAATATAATTAAGGTCAATATAAAAAGGAGGTATATAATGGAGATAAAAGGCTATAATATGCCAGAAGATTTATATTATCATGAAGAGGATGCCTGGGTAAAACTTGAGAGCGATGGCACGGTAACGATTGGAATGGATGATTTTTATCAGAAACAGGCAGGAGACACAACCTATGTGGATTTGCCATTTGAAGGCGATACCATTACACAGGGTGAGACCTGTGGTAAGATACAGTCTTCAAAATGGGTTGGTAAATTTGTCGCACCAATTTCCGGAGAAATAATCGCGGTCAATAGTGAACTTGAAAATGATTGCAGATTGATAAACAAAGACCCCTATGGTGCAGGCTGGATTATAAAGGTAAAACCCTCAAACCTTGAGGCAGAATTGAAGAATCTTGCCCATGGCCCTGAGGCAATTAAAAAGTTCATTGATGACCACCTTGCCAAGGCACAAAAAGGAGGTTAGATATAATTACCAAATTCCAAATACCAAATTCCAGACAAACTCCAATAATCAATAATAAAAAGGTTGGAATTTGGTATTTAACCATTTAGGGGGTTTTATGGAACTCCAGATTCCTTATGGAAAGGATGAAAAATTAGATGTCAAAATCCAGGACAAAAATGTCCTCGCAGTAGTCTATCCGAATGAAGTGGAAAAACAGAATGAATCAGAGATCCTGCTTAAGGCGATAGAAAATCCAATAAATTCAAAAAAGTTCAAGGATTTTTTATCCGATGCAAAGGATGTGCTATTTATTGTAAATGATGGCACAAGGCCGACACCGACTGCAAAGGTTTTGGATATAATCTATGACCAGATAAAGGATAAAAATATAAAGTTTATAATTGCAACTGGTGTCCATCGTGCACCAACCCAGGAAGAGTTTGATTTTATCTTTGGTAAATACTACAATATCTTCAAAGACCGGATATATGTCCATGATTGCAAAAGAGATGAGGATATGGTCTATATCGGCACATCAAAGAATGGAACCGAGATGTTCGTCAATCGTCTGGGTATGGAGGCACACAAGATTGTGATAATCGGTTCGGTTGAACCACATTATTTTGGTGGTTATACCGGAGGCAGAAAGTCATTCCTGCCTGGTATCGCATCGCGCAAGACCATTGAACAGAATCACAAGCACGCATTGAAATTATCTGCCCAGGCATTGGTCCTTGAGGGCAATCCTGTCCATGAAGATATGATTGATGCATTAAAGACCATTGCGGATAAAGAGATTTTCTCTATCCAGACCGTGCTTGATGGTGAAAGAAATCTATATGGAGTCACAAGCGGGCATATTCATAATTCTTTTTATGCGGCAATTGATAAAGCAAAAGAGGTATTCTGTGTAAAAATACCTGAAAAGGCAGATATCGTTGTAAGTGTCGCACCATATCCAATGGACATTGACCTCTATCAATCACAAAAGGCACTGGATAATGGTAAACTTGCTTTAAAAGAGAACGGGATTTTAGTTATGGTCTCAAAGTGCAGGACCGGTATTGGTGAACCTGCATTCTTTGAATTACTTTCATCCTGCAAATCGCCCCAGGATGCCCTTGATAAGATTGCAAAGGGTTATAAACTTGGTTATCACAAGGCATCAAAGATGGCAGAGATCGGAACCTGGGCTGAGATGTGGGGTGTGACTGACCTTGAAGATAAAGATATGGAGGCGGTCTTTATAAAACCATTCCACAATTTACAGGAGGCGATTGATAAGGCACTGCAGAAAAAGGGGAAGGATGCAAAGATAATATTTTTAATGGACGGTAGTATCACAGTCCCTATGGTAAGTTAATAAAAAATCTTGGAAATTTTGAAAGGAGAAATATATGCCATTGAGCAAAGATATATTAAAACAATTAGAAGACATTGTTGGAACTGAATATTGTAAGACCAGCAATGCAGAAATCTATGCCTATGCATTTGACGGTGGAATACACCGGCATAAGCCCGATGTCGTTGTCCAGCCCCAGAATACCCAGCAGGTCCAGAAGATTGTCCAGTTAGCAAATAAATATAAAGTCCCGGTCGTTCCCAGGGGAGCAGGTTCAGCACTGTGCGGACATAGTGTGCCAATTTTAGGTGGTATCACTGTTGATATGCAGAGGATGAATAAGATAAAAGATATCCGAATCGGTGATATGTTCGTCATCTGTGAACCTGGTGTGGTATGTGATAATTTCAATGCAGCAATAAAACCATACAAGTATTTCATCCCGGGCCCCGCATCGAGTGAGGTCGCAACAATTGGTGGAATGGTGGCAATGAATGCCTCTGGAGAGAAGGCAGTGAAATATGGTGCGACAAGGGATTATGTCTTGGGTCTTGAGGTTGTTCTTCCCACTGGTGAGATTGTCCGGATGGGAACATATACTATTAAACATTCTACTGGTTATCAACTTGAACGATTGATGTGCGGTTCTGAAGGGATGCTCGGAATCATTACAGAAATTGTAATGAAGATAACACCACTGCCACCAAAGATTGCCGGTTGTATTGCTGCATTTGATGACCTGGAAAAGGCAGGGCAGTGTGTTGCCAATATCATCGCCCATCCAATAATCCCATCACAACTTGAGATAATGTCCGCACCCTGTATCAAGGCAGTGAATAAGGCAGCAAAGATGAACCTGCCTGAGGTAGAAGGAATTTTGTTGATAGAGATTGATGGAAGACCTGAGACGATAAAGCAGGATGTGGAGACTGTAGCGAAGATCTGTAAAGAAGCCGGCGCAGTATCAATGGAATTCACTGAGGATGAAAAGAAAATTACAGAAATCTGGAAGGCACGTAAGCAGATGATTCCATCACTCAGTATTTTAAAACAAGAGTATGCGACGACGATGCTTGCTGATGATATGGCAGTGCCGGTCTCAAAGATTCCTAAGGCAGTTGCGGGAATATGGGAAATTTCTCAGAAATATGATATCATAATCCCACCTTATGGGCATTCAGGTGATGGAAATCTCCATACCAAGGTCTTGATGATACCGACTGACCCAAAGCACTGGGAACAGGCAAAGAAGGCAGTTGCAGAAATTTATCAATTGATAAGAGATCTCGGTGGCACCACAACCGGTGAGCACGGTATCGGTATTACAAAGGCAGAAGAGTTTCATAAAGAGAAAGGGGACCTGGTTCCGGCTATGAAGGCGATAAAGAAGGCACTTGACCCGAATAACATAATGAATCCACAGAAGATGATTGACTGGGATAAGGGATTTATGTATGAACTGCGGTATCCACTTGACCCGAACAGAAAACTTGAAGGACATCTTGCAAAATGGGAAAATGAGATGATGACCTGCACGATGTGTGGGTATTGTAAAAATGTCTGTCCCACATTTGTGAATCTTTTATGGGACCCACCATCAGGTAGAGGCAGGATGGTACTCTCTTATGGTATCCTGGAGAAAGAGCTGGAAATTGATGACTCAGTTGTGAAGGCGATATTCCAGTGCACGCTCTGCCGTGATTGTAATCGCAGATGTCCGAGCAAGGTAAAGGTACCGGATGTGGTTCGGGCAGCAAGGGCAGATTTAGTGGAGAAGGGGTTTGCCTATCCTGCACATATTGAATTCATTAGCAAGATAAAAAAGACTGGCAATATCTGGGGTGATGCTGAATCAACCCCACCAATCCAGGAAGGCGAGGTGCCGGTATTTGTGGGATGCCAGTTCCTTGCAAGACCGAATAAAACAAAACAGTATTTGAAGTTATTTGAAAAACTCGGGATAAAGCCAAAGGTTGTGAAAGAGGTCTGCTGCGGTTATCCAATGGAGGCATTGGGATTTGTTAAGGATTTTGAAGAGCATAAAGAAAAATTCTTAAAATCATTCCCATTCAGGACTGCCATTACCCTCTGCCCTACCTGCACGGTCTATCTGCGTGAGGCATATAAGATTGATGCAAAGCATGCCCTCCAGGTTATTGCAGAGAAGTTACCCGGTGCAAACATCAAAAAACTCAGTGGCAAGGTCACCTATCATGACCCCTGCGACCTTTCAAGGGGTGCAAAGGTTATAATAGAACCAAGGGAAATAATCAATACACTCGGGCTTGAACTCGTTGAGATGAAGTTCAAACAGGATACATCCCGTTGCTGTGGTGGTGGTGGTGGGATTTTAGTCTCTGACAATCCATTATCTACAAAGATCGCTGAAGCAAGAATAAAAGAGGCACTTGCGACAAAGGTTGATACACTCGTCACTGCCTGTGCAACCTGTGAACAGGTTTTGAAGAATGCTGCAACGGCAGTTGCAGAAAAGGGCGGTGGTAAGATCAATGTCCTTGGTCTGCAGGAGATGGTCTTCAAGGCACTCTAAATTATTAAATCGTAAAACAATTAATCTCCCCCCACTTACGATGTGGGGGGATTTTTTTATCTGCAAAATTTTGCAACATTTATCAGGCAGGCAGGAATATGTTGCTAAACAATCAGTTTGTTCATACAATCTAAGATTGCTTGCTTGACTTCAGGTTTTATCAGGGTTATAAACTCCCCTCATAGAATAAAGGATTAAGTTTAATCTCCTTATATCCAATTTTCTTGTTACAGATTGCCCTGTATCGTTTTTTATCACGCACCTTGAGTTTTTTGCAAAGGTGTAAAAATTCAAACCTTACATCCTCTGATCTTACGGGTATGACACAGGTGAGTATTTTCTCAGGAATAGATATCTTATTAATATCAAAGTTATAACCTCTTTTTTGTGCCTCAAGGTAGACATAATACAAATATGAATTTATTGCTGATAATGGTTCAATGAAGTTTTTAAATCTATAAATCTGGGGATGGTTTTTATATCCCCTGGTCTTTCCCTCCAGAACTTTTTTTGCAAGCAAACCCTCTCTCCATAATGCGATTAAACCCTTTGTATCAAGATATTCAGGATGGATTGACCATAGCCTCATAATGATAATTATAAACTTTTTTATTCAATCTTCAAGATATTATAATCTATGGGTTCAGTAAAATTTGGTCTTGACTTTTGTAAAAAAATGTGGATAATTTAATATTATGGATAGAAATGAAGCTCTGAATCTATTAACAGAAAGGTTAAAGAATAAAAACCTTTTTAAACACTGTCTTGCGGCTGAAGCCTGTTTAAGGGAACTCGCCCGTCATTTTGGCGAGGATGATGAAATCTGGGGTATTGCAGGATTATTGCATGATATTGATTATGAAGAAACTGTGAATGACCCTTCACGCCATGGTATAATCGGCGCTATGATTCTTGAAAAGAAAGGGGTTTTGCCTGAGATCATCTATGCGATAAAGGTCCATGCCGGACATTTAACACCGAAATCAAAACTTGACTGGGCATTATTCGCCACTGACCCGCTCACCGGTCTTATCGTTGCTTCAGCCCTGATGCATCCGGATAAGAAACTAAGTTCCCTTGATACTGATTTTGTGCTTAGAAGATTTAAAGAAAAACGTTTTGCCGCAGGTGCAAATCGTGAGCAGATAATTGCCTGTAAAAACCTTGGTCTTGAACTTGAAGACTTTATCAGTATTTGTCTAAAAGGTATGCAGACCATAAGCAATGAACTCGGTCTATGAACAGGAAGGTAATTACTTTTGAGAATCTCATACTGAAATTAAAAACTTTCTGGCAGGAGAAGGGTTGTTTGATTTTTGAACCCTATAATTCTGAGGTTGGTGCAGGCACATTCAATCCTGCCACATTCTTACGAATCCTTGGGAAGAAGCCCTGGAATGTTGCCTATGTAGAACCCTGTAGAAGGCCCAGGGATGGAAGGTATGGTGAGAATCCCAATCGGGTCCAGCAGTATTATCAGTTCCAGGTAATAATGAAACCTGCACCAAATGATATCCAGAAGACTTATCTGGAGTCACTTGAGGCACTGGGATTCAAACTCAGTGAACATGAAGTAAAATTTGTTGAAGATGACTGGGAGAGTCCAACCCTCGGTGCCTGGGGTATTGGCTGGGAGGTCTGGCTTGATGGTCTTGAGATTACCCAGTTTACCTATTTCCAGCAAGCTGGTGGTATTGACCTTGAGGTCATCCCTGTAGAAATCACATATGGCTTGGAGCGGATATGTATGAATCTCCAGAATGTATCATCAATATTTGATCTGAAATGGAATGAAGAGGTGACCTGGGGTGATATCTATTTAAAGAATGAACAGGAGTTTTCAAAATACAATTTTGAGGAATCAGACCCGAAAAGGCTTTTACTTTTATTTAATGAATTTGAGGCAGAATCAAAAGAACTTTTGAAAAAAGGACTTGTATTCCCTGGATATGACTACGCGATAAAATGCTCCCATATATTCAATCTCATTGAGGCAAGGGGAGCAATCAGTGTCTCAGAAAGAGCAAAAATGATTGCACGTGTGAGGGCACTCACATCTGAAGCAGCAGGATTATATCTAAAAAAGATTGAAGGAGAAGGGTAGGATGATTGATTTCCTTCTTGAAATTGGATTTGAAGAATTTCCACCAAGTTATCTTGAGAAGGCAGCAACCGAACTTTTGGAAAAAGTAGAAGCGCTGTTTAAAAGAGAAAGAATATTCTACAGAACAATGCGCAGGATTTACACAAGCAGGAGAATTGGTGTCCTCGTCCTTGGTGTCGCAAAGAAACAAAAACCACAGAAGGTAGAGATTCAAGGACCACCGAAGAAGTTTGCCTATGATGAGAATGGCAAGCCAACAAAGACCCTTGAAGGATTCCTCAATGCCCAGAATTTAAAAATAAGTGACATAAAGATTGTAAAGACAGAAAAAGGAGAGTATGTATCTGCCATAAAGGAAATCCCTGCAAAGGATACCGATGATATATTATATTATGAGATTCCAAAAATAATCTCCAGTTTAGAATTTCCCAGAACAATGGTCTGGAATGGAGATAAGATTAGATTTCCAAGACCGATTAGATGGATTGTGGGATTGCTTGATAGAAAACCATTGAGATTCAAGTACGCCGGGCTTGAGGCAGAGAGATATAGTATGCCCAATTTTCATTTTTCTTTTGAACCGATTAGAATGGAAAAACCCCGTGAATATATGAACTTTTTGAGACATGGAGGGGTCGTTGTTGATCCGAATGAAAGGCGAAAGATTATAAAGACGCGCATAGATGAAAAAGCAAGAGAATTAAAGGGTGAACCTGTTTACGACGACAATATGATTGAAGAGATAAATTGCACTGTGGAATATCCTGATTCTGTTAGTGGAACATTTGAACAGGAATTTCTTAAACTTCCGGAAGAGATCCTCAAAACCACGCTCAAGGCACTGGGAAATCTCATCTGGGTAAAAGGCACGAATAATTTTATCTGCATATTCAATGGCAGGAGAAAGGCAGCAGAAAATGTTGCCCAGGGTTATGCAAAGGTCTTAAAATCGAGACTGCAGGATGCACTCTTCTATTATCAGAACGATTTGAAACTCGGTATTGAAAAAATGCAGGAGGCAACAAAAGAAATGGTCTGGCTCGAAGGGCTAGGCACGGTATATGATAAATCAATGCGACTTGCAAAATCAGTGAAAAATTTTGAATCAATAGACAATTTGCAGATAGAAAAATTAAAAAGGGCTGCTGAACTATGTAAGGCAGACCTGTGTTCAAATATGGTCAGGGAAAAAGAGTTCACTTCATTGCAGGGTATAATGGGTTATTATTATACCCGCTCTTCAGGTGAGGATGAAATTGTTGCAATGGCAATAAAAGAACATTACCTTCCAGCATTTAGTGGCGATAGAATCCCTGAATCAAAAGAGGGCGCAGTCCTTTCTATCATCGACAAAATTGATAATATTATCGGTGCATTTCTCTCAGGGCAGAAGCCAACCGGTTCTTACGATCCGCTCGGTGTGAGAAGAAATGCCTATGGCATATTCAATATCATTGATAAGCATGGTCTTGATATTGAATTATTACCTATCTTCTGGAATCACTCAAAATTATACAAAATGGATATGGAAAAAAATCTGATACAGGATTTTCTCATAGAAAGGGCTGAACGGTATCTTGAAGAACTCGGTTATAGATATGATGAGGTCGATGCGGCTATTTATAATACAAATCTTAACCTTTACGATACTAAACTACGGTGTGAGGCATTGAAAAATTTCAGAGATAAAGAGGATTTTGTTAAACTCGTGATCGGACAGAAGAGAGTTCGCAATATTCTAAAGAATGTGAAAGACCCCGGTGCCATTGATGAGACGCTATTGGAAAAATCTGAGGAAAAAAACTTATACCAGAGGGGAAAGGAAGTTGAGGAAAAAATGGCACCCCTCTTCCCTGAAAAAAAATATACGGATATAATGAAACTCCTTTTGAGTCTGCGCAAGGATATTGACCGATTATTTGATGCAGTCCTTGTTATGTGCGAAGAAAAAAATCTTCAGAGGAATAGACTCGCACTGGTAAAATATATAAACGAATTATTTTTAAAATTTGCCGACCTATCAAGGATTGTCATAGAAGGTGAAAAAGAAAAACAAAAGGCATAACCCGAGGAGGTAGAATTAAAGAAATCTTCAACTCCCAAATAAATAAGTCATATATTGATAAGGAAATTCAGATTGCAGGCTGGGTTTTCAAGATTAGAAATCTCGGTGGCCTTGTATTTGTAGACCTGAAAGACCGCACTGGTATACTCCAGCTTGTCATCGACCCGAAAAAGATTCCTCTATCAAATACCTTAAATCTCCAGGACTGCATTTCAGTGAAGGGTATTGTCCGTGAAAGACCTGAAAACCAGAAAAATCCTGAAATTCCAACTGGAGATATTGAATTGGATGTGAGCGAACTTACTATCCTTTCAAAATCAAAGAACCCGCCCTTTGTTGTTGAAGAAGAACTTAAAGCAAGCGAGGAATTGCGCTTAAAATACAGGTATCTTGACCTCAGACGATTGACGATGCAGAGGATAATAATAATGAGGCATAAGATTGTAAATGCAATCAGGGAATATCTGAATAGTAAGGATTTCATAGAGATTGAGACCCCAATACTAACCCGGAGTATGCCTGAGGGTGCAAGGGATTATCTCGTTCCTTCGCGCCTTTATCCAGGAAAGTTTTATGCCCTTGCCCAATCACCCCAGATGTATAAACAATTATTGATGGTCGCTGGATTTGAAAGATATTACCAGATTGCAAGGTGTATGCGCGATGAGGACCCAAGGCATGACCGTCAGCCAGAATTCACTCAATTAGACCTTGAAATGTCATTTGTGAATGAAGAGGATATCTATAATCTCATTGAAGGACTATTCCAGCATATATTTAAAAAGGTTTTGAAACAGGATTTGAAAGTGCCATTTCCCAGATTTACATTTGAGCAGGCAATTAATATGTACGGCACTGATAAGCCCGATATAAGTTTTGGTATAACGATCAATGATTTTACTGAAACCTTTAAGAAAATCAATTTTCCACCATTTGCTGATAAAGAAAAGATTTGTGGAATTAAAATCCCGGATGCAAAATCAATATCAAGGAAGATACTCGATGGATTTAACGATGAAGCCAAGAACAGAGGACTCGGTGGTATATACTGGATAAGGAAAGAAGGCAGTCTCAGCGGGACACTATCAAAATATCTTGATGAAGATACAATTAATAAAATCGGGTTAAATGATGGTGACCTTTTGATAACTACTGCAGGAGGTAGAAAAGTATATTATTTTCTCGGTGATTTGAGAAATCGATTGGGTGATTTATTAAATCTCCGTGGAAAGGATTTCCATTTTCTCTGGATATATGATTTTCCACTATTTGAAATAGACGAAAAGACAGGCAGAATAAACCCCTGCCACCATCCTTTTACCCAGCCCAAACCAGAGGATGTAAAATATCTTGATAATGAACCATTAAAGGTCAGGGGCAGGCAATATGACCTTGTTCTCAATGGAAATGAACTTGCTTCAGGGAGTATCAGGAATCATAATAGAGAATTACAGGAAAGGATATTTGAGATTCTCGGCGTTGATAAAAAGACTGCTAAAGAGAAGTTCGGGCTATTGCTCGAGGCACTTGATTATGGCGCACCACCCCATGGTGGGATTGCACCCGGGATAGAAAGGATTGTGATGCTCCTTGCGGGTGTAAAGTCGCTCAGGGATGTAATTGCCTTTCCCAAGACAACACAGGCACAGGGACTCCTTGAGAACATCCCTGATTTTGTTGAACCTGAACAGTTAAAAGAACTCCATTTAAAGATTGAATAATACACTAAAATAGATGCCCAATATATTAAAAACCAGTGGTATTGTGCTCCGCACCTTGCCTTTTAAAGAATCAAGTCTATTCTGTTCCATATTCACAGAAAGATTTGGTAAACTAAGACTCGTTGCCAAAGGTGCACGCAGACCGAAGAGTAAAATATGCGGTACCCTTGAACCATTCACCCTTTCTGAAGTCATATTCTATAAAAGGGAATCCCGTGATGTATATACCCTTTCTGACGCAGTCATAATAGAAAACTTCCAGGACATCCGGTCCTCGCAATCAAAATTCACTGCCTGCGAAGCGATATGTGAATTCATTGATAAAACAACCGTATTAGAAGAACCGAACAGACAACTTTTTTTAGAAACAATTGAATTTTTTGAGAAAATTTCTATAACAGATGATAGGATAGCAGGCTACTGGTCTTTATTGATGCTCTTCAAATTACTAAAATTTGCTGGTCTCCAGCCCCATTTAAAGGATTGTGTCCGATGCCATGGCCCGATTTTTGATAAATCAATAATAAACTTCAGTATATCTGCAGGCGGGCTTGTATGTGAAAAGCATTTTGACGAATCGGTGATAAAAATAGATAAAGAGGCGATAAAAACACTTATAAATGCAAGCAATAATATATTTCCTTCAGATATAAACCCCGGGTTATTTCCATCATTAAAAAATCTGCTGGAAGCTTATATTTTTTATCATATCAATGGGCTTACCCTCAATACCCTGAGGTTTATAAAAATTTAAACCCCTCCGGCCGCGGCCCGAGGGCCACGACCGGGAGGGGAAAGATGATCTACTTTATTTGACAATCAATAGTGTTTATAGGTTTATTATATCCAAAATCAGAAAAAAGTCAATACCCCAGAAGACATCAGATCTCAACAACGAGTCTTCTCGGGAATTTTGTGAGATTCACTACCCTGCCCTTTCTGTCTATGTAAATCACATCCTCAAGCCTCATCCCATACCCTTTATCCGGATAGTAAAGACCGGGTTCAATCGTGAAAACCATTCCTTTATCAATTATATCCTGATTCGTCTTCAATAGTCCAAATGATGGGCTTTCGTGGACATTCAAACCAATGCCATGCCCGAGCGAATGGCAATAACCAATACGGGTTTTAGGGTTTGAGAGAAATGTTGGTTGATTATTTTTTTCAAAATATTCACAGACCATTTTTTCAACATCCCTTGTCCCCTGCCCTACCCTGAGGTTCTCAAATGCAATATCCTGTGCACCTTTAACAAATTCAAAGTCTCTTTTTACATAATCCGGGGCATAACCAAAGCAGACCGTCCTTGTGAAATCAAAATAATATCCACCTCCAATCTCCTGGGGAAAGATATCAAAGACTATTGTCTTCCCTAATTTGACAGGCTCACTATCCTTACCCGCATTGTGGGGAACACCCGCATCCCTTCCCTGTGCCAGGATCAACCCGCTTGAGTTTACATATCCCTGTTTGAACAATTCGGCTGAGATATTCCTTTTTAAGTCTTTTATGAGCAATTTTTCATTTCTTTCTTTATAAATGATGCCATTCTTCACCTTCATCTTTCTCACCCAGTCAAGCGTTTTTGCGAATGCATTCACAACACCATTCCTTACTTTCTTTATCCTCTCAACCTCAACTTCATCCTTTGTCATTCTCAATTTCATTATCATTGTCTTTTCGGGTTCATATAAAATTTCCAGATTTTTATCAAGCCTCTTTAACTGTCTTAAAAAATTGTAGCCATAACCAAGCTGTGCATTTCCATAGAATGCAACCCTGCCTTTTATTTTCATACCTTTCAGCACATTATATAAAAAAATTGCATTCGCCTTTAACCGATCCTGGTATTTGTTATATATCTCGTTAAGATTGTATCTATTAAAACTGATTGTTTTCAAACCTGTCTTTAATGCCTCTTCGCGTTCAATCTCTGAATGTAAAACACAGGCTGGAGACCCATATTTTTTTATATACCAGCCCGTTACATTTACACCATTCAAAAGATAATACATAACCGCATCATTATGCGCACTGCCAATACCAACTATTGCACTGACCCCTTTTTCCTTCATTAAGTTATCAAGGTCTTTTTTCATCTATGACTCCTTTTTAATCACTTTTAAAAAATTTATTATCTTATGAAAACACTTGCAATCTTGAAGAAATTTTCCAGAACAATACCACCTGCTGGATGTTTATCATCATATCTTTCAGGGTGGAATTGAACCCCATAAATAGGCAGGGTTCTGTGCTTTATCGCCTCTATTGGACAATTAGGTGATTCTGCAAGCAGGACAAATTCATAAGGAAGATTCTTCACCATCTCCTGATGCGATTCCATAACCAAAAATTTATCCGGTAATCCCTCAAAGAGTTCATCATGGTTAACCCTTTTAACCATATAATAACCCTCTATTTTTTGTCCCATCGGAACTACATCCTCATAAAACGCCATTGATATCAATTGATGTCCAAAACATATACCCAGTATGGGTTTTTCACACCTCTTTATCATTTCACCAACATTGGCGTAGAGTTCGTAAGTTCCAATCTCCGCAAGTTTTCTCTGGGAACCTGAGATGATTATTGCATTATAAAGTCTAACATCTTCTTCAACACCTATGACTGAGGCATCCTTTATTTCTACAACATCAGTGGTGATATCACTTATCACCTTATAAAGATGCTCAATCTGGGGCGAATTGGGAAGATAACAATCAATTATTAATGTTCTCATACATTACCTCAAATAATTCATCAACCAACCTATTTTCTTTTACCCTTTTTATCTCCTTACCTTTTGCGAATATAGCACCAATACCTTTTCCACAGGCAATGCCAAAATCAGATTCTTTTGCCTCACCAGGACCATTTACAACACAACCCATCACCGCAATGTTTAGTGGTGCCTTTATTTTTTTAAGTCTTTCTTCTACCTGATGGGCAATTTTTAATAAATTCACCGTGCACCTGCCACAGGTAGGGCATACAATCAACCTTGGTCCGTATTCTCTTAAATTCAATGACTGTAAAATTTCATATCCTGCGATGACCTCTTTTATTGGGTCATCGGCAAGTGATACCCTTATCGTATCACCAATCCCTTTATATAGAAGAATGCCTATGCCGATTGCACTGCGGATACTTCCAGAAAACAAAAGACCTGATTCAGTGATCCCGATGTGTAATGGAAATTCAAATCTTTTATGTATTGCCTCATATACTTCAACCGTCTTCAACACATCAGGACACTTTGCTGAAATTACAATATCAGAGAAGTTGTTTTTATAAAATATCTCAAGTGCCGAATCAAGGGTCTCAATGATTGCTCTGGTCGTTGGATGATTATATTTTTGCAATATCTTTTTTGGTAGTGACCCTGAGTTTATTCCTATGCGTATCGGTGTTGAATTGTCTGCTGCCTTTTTTATTATTTCGGTTATCTTCCATTCATCCACAATATTACCGGGATTAATGCGAATCTTATCAACTCCGGCATCAATTGATTTCAGTGCGAGGCGATAATCAAAATGAATATCAGCAACCAATGGGACATTAACCTTTCTTTTAATCTCCTTTAATGCCTCCGCATCAGTCCTGTTAAGAACTGCAAGCCGAACAATTTCGCAACCTGCATTTTCCATTCTTTTTATCTGATTAACAGTTTTTTTTATATCCGATGTCCTGGTCTTGGTCATTGATTGGACTACAACCGGATTTCCACCACCAATTAAAACATTACCAACCCTGACAACCTTTTTTTGCTTCTTCATTCCTTTTCTCTCTTAATCCGCGCGCCCAGCATTCTCAATTTCTTTTCAAATCTCTCATAACCCCGATCAAGATGGTAGATACGGCGCACATAGGTCTTCCCTTTTGCTGCAAGTCCGGCAAGCACAAGACACGCAGAAGCGCGCAGGTCAGAAGCCATCACATAAGTCCCACTCAAACCTTTAACCCCTTTTATAACTGCAGTATCGCCTTCAAGTGTGATATTTGCACCCATACGACTTAATTCCACTGCCTGCATAAATCTATTTTCAAAGATTGTTTCTTTAATCGTGCTTGTGCCTGAACCAAGCGAAAGCAATGCCATAAATTGTGCCTGCATATCAGTAGGAAAACCAGGATATGGTGCTACAAAAATGTCAGTGGGTTTTATTGGTCTCTCCCCCCTAACAAAAATTTCATTCTCTTTAACTTGAATATCAGTTCCGGTCTCTTTTAACCTGTCTATAACTGCAACGAGATGCGTGGGATTACAATTCTTTATTGTGACATTGCCATTCGTTATCGCCCCTGCCACAGCAAATGTGCCGGTCTCGATACGGTCAGGTATAATTCTATGCAGCACTTCAACCGGACACCAGTTTCCCCTGATCGTTATTTGATTTGTGCCTGCACCTTTTATATTTACACCCAACTTTTTCAAAAAATTAGCCACATCTACAACCTCTGGTTCACACGCAGCAAAATTTATGGTGGTCATACCCTGGGCACCAGTTGCAGCGAGCATCACATTAATTGTTGCACCAACCGAAGTCCCTTTTGCACCCTGCAGATTTATTTCAGTTCCTTTTAAATTTTTGCACTCAGCAACGATATATCCTTGGTCAATATCAACATTACACCCCAGTGAGGCAATACCTTTGATATGGAGGTCAACAGGCCTTGGTCCGATTGCACAACCACCTGGAAGAGAAACCCGCGCCTTCTTCTCCCTGGCAATCAATGCACCGAGGACATAGTAAGATGCCCTCATCTTTATTACGATATTGTATGGTGCGATGATTCTTTTAATCCTGGGGGTATAAATCTCAAGGACATTCTTTTTAAACTTCACTGAAGAACCAAGATATTCTACAAGTTGAATCATAGTGCGAACATCCATTACATCCGGAACATTTTCGATCACAACCTTTTTATCGGTAAGGAGTGATGCGGCAATAATTGGCAATGCAGAATTCTTCGCACCAGAGATCTCAACAACACCGGACAATTTTTTCCCACCTTCAATTACAAATCGATCCATAAAAAAGATTATAGTTATTTCTCTAAAAATGTCAATATGACTTGACTTTATTCGGTTTTTAAATATACTATCACCAAGAAGGCGGCATAGCCAAGTAGCAAGGCGGCGGTCTGCAAAACCGCTATTCGCCGGTGCAAATCCGGCTGCCGCCTCTTTATTTTAAATTCTTTCTTTTTTACGAATAGTTATCCTTGCCAGGAGAATGCTAATTTCAATCAATACCAACAAAGGGATAGATATCAAAAGTAGTGTAAACATATCTCCGGTTGGTGTGATTATCGCCGCAATGATCAAAATACCGATTATAATTTCAGCACGATGTTTGGTTAATGTAGAAACGCTCAAGATATTCAACTTTATCAAGAAAAATAAAATAAGGGGTAACTGAAATAAAAAACCGCTGCCAAGAATACACCAGAATATGAATTCAAGAATCTTATTAATGTTCATTATTGGTTTAAGATTTTCTGTGCCAAAGGAGAAAAAGAATTTCAAACCAACAGGTATCAATATAAAATATGCAAAGGCACAACCGATCAAAAATAATATCATCCCGGAAAATAGAAATGGAAGGGAGACCTGCTGTTCTTTTCTTGTGAGACCAGGTCCTATGAACGCCCATATCTGATACAGAATAAAAGGAAATGCAAAAAATATACCAACAAAGATCGCCACTTTGATATTTACCAGGAATGCCTCTGTGGGTGAAAAGAAATATGCGGTATCTATGTTGGTCAATTTAATAATAAAAGCAAGAATCCTCCGGGAAAAGAAAAAACCAATTACCGAAAAGATTAAGACAAAAACGATTGAAATCAATATCCTTTTTCTTAATTCTTCAAGATGTTCAATAAATGATAACTGTTTTTCTTTCAGAAACACCTCAATCGCGATATTTTATGGGCAGGCGGTAAATACAGTCGTCTGAAACTGCGATAATATCTTCCTCAACGATTGCCACATAGTTATATTTTATGCGCGGCAAATTATAGATCGGATTGTATAGCTCTGTCTCCGGATCAAGATAGTTTATGCCTGAACCTGTAGCACAGTATAATGTTTTGCCATCTGAGTCAATATCATAAATATTGAAATAGGGTAAAACAATGGCAATTTTATCATTTTCTGTGATGATTGAATCTTCAAAAGGTTTATATTTTACTAACTGGTTATTATTCGTGAGAAAATAGAAACAGGATTTGACCTCGCAAATATCCTTTGTTCCCCAGGGAATTATCTGAAACCACTGGTTCAGTTTGCGGTCAAATTTATAGGTGGCAAATTCGCCACCCACAAATAACTGTTCATTCATAGGATATATAACATATACCGGGTAGCGGTCAGGACCGAATTCAATCGGTTCTCTTGTTTCTTTTAAAATCTTATACATACCATTATCAGTTCCAATATAGATATTTGTTTCATCAAAGTTAAGGGTCAATATAGAATGTTGAAATTGTGCGATCGGTGTTGATACTACACCGCTGACCCTTGTAAGTTGACTGCCAAAAGATATGATATACTCATTGCCGATGAGCAAAAAATCACCTGATTTTTTTGATAGTCTGAAATAACTCCATTCATTTCTATCAACAACAGAAAGGCTGGAAATACCTGCGTCCGAGATAAAATAATATTTTGAGCCGAACTTTTTAAGTTTTAGATTGTAAGTCGTCAATGGCCCATAAATGATACGGTCTTTTTTGAATGATATTGTGTTGTATCTCAGTACACCATATTTGTTTGTCCCCACATACAGATAAATCCCATCATTATATAAAGCAGTAATTTCATACTGGTGGAATGGCTCGTTGGTTTCATTCAAATCGTCCTGATAAAAAAATGGAGCAAGAAATCTATAATTATTCAACAACTTCTTGTCAAAAACCCTGTGCCAGATTGTATTTTCAGGGAATTCTGATACTATTCCAAACTTACCACTCACACGGTCAAGAGAATATTTTTTCTCACCAAGGATATAGACCTTATCCTGTGTCAAACCAATCCCCATTACATAATCATTGAATTGATACTCCCTGATACTGCCCAGGCTAATATTATAACGGAGAATTGAATTCATACTTGGGATCCAGAGTTCATCATAAAATGGGTCATAGGCAACAAGTGTGACCTCCTGATTAAAATGTGTCACCCTCAATAATTCCAGTGTATTCTTATCAAAAATTAAAAGATAATTATCGCTTATTGCAAATATCTTATTCAGAGATGTTGATATGGATTTAACCCTGCCCAATGGAGGTATGATTTCATAATGGTCTAAAAAAATATTCTTTGGAATAATCTCAACCGCGTAGAGATTAAAACAGAAAAAAAATAAAATTATAGCACAATTCTTTTTATTCATCACATTTGTTCTTTTTCATATTCCCTGTTTATGATAAAATTCAAACTCTTTGGTATATAATCGATAAGATCACCAGCAATGAGCGAATATTCATTATGTTCCTTCACATATAGGTCTGCTGAAAGACCATGGAGAAATACACCACCAATCGCTGAAGAAATCGTTGTTAACCCCTGGGCAAGGAGACCGCCGATAATCCCGACGAGAACATCTCCACTACCTGCAGTTGCCAGACCAGAGTTTCCAGTGGGATTTACAAATACTTCACCTTCTGGTGATGCGATGACTGTTGGAGCACCCTTCAATATCAAAATCCCACCAAATTCCTTTGCATAATTCAATGCAATATCAATCCTTTCTTCGTTTATCTTCTGGATTGATAACTTTGTTAATCTTGACAGTTCACCTGGATGAGGGGTTAAGATAAAATCGGTTCTAATTTTTTTTAGTATTTTAACATCCTCACTTATGATATTCAATGCATCGGCATCAATGACAAGGGGAACTTTTATCTCGGGTAATAAATTTTTAACAAATTTTCCTGTTTCTATATTTATAGCCAGCCCGGGTCCGATTATCACTACATCTGTTTTTTCTAACAGTGGTAATATAGTATCTATCGCCTTTGCACTTATCGTCTCTTCCTCAGTCTGTTTTAGAGGAACCTTCACTACCTCAAGGAGTTTTGCCTCAAGGCTATCCATTATCCCTTCAGGTGCAGCAAGCCTCACCAATCCAGCACCGGTTCTCAAACACGAAATAGATGCCATTGCAGCAGCACCAGAAAATCCCCTTGCCCCGGCAATTATCAAAACCTGTCCAAATGTTCCCTTATTCCCCGATGGGTCACGCCAGGGCAAGATATGATAGATGTCATCAAATTCTACAATCTGGGGAAAACCATTATCAATCAAATCATAAGGCACACCAATATCAATAATATATATATCACCACAAAAAGCCCTGCCCGGGAATAAATAATTTCCTCTCTTGGGTAAACACATAACCGCGGTTGCATCAGCAATCACACAATTTTTTTCAAACCTTCCGGTATCACCATTTATTCCTGATGGAATATCAACAGAAAGAATGAATACATCAGTTTCATTTATAAGTCTTATTGCCTCTGAAAAAATACCCTGGGCTTCGCCCCTGAATCCAGTTCCGAATATCGCATCAATGATACAATCATAATGTGATTCCTTGAAGACTTTTATTAAAATTTTTGCCGAATTGGTTTCAATTATATCAAATTTTGCCTTTTTGAGAATCTGATAATTCACCAGTGCATCACCTTTGAGTTCTTCTCCCCTGTCGAGTAAAACAACCTTCACATTGCTTCCATTATTCTTGAGGTGTCTTGCAATGACCATTCCATCTCCACCATTATTTCCCTTTCCACAAACAACCAGAACATTTAAACCATTCAAATCAAAATATCTGCTCAAGACCTCAACACAGCCCCTTCCTGCATTCTCCATTAGAACAATCCCCGGAATCTTTAAAACCTCCTGTGCCCATTTATCAATCTTTTGCATCTGTTGATTATTGACCAGTCGCATAATTTAATTTTACAAAAAAATATTGTAAAGTCAAGGGTTAACCCTTCTGTCAGGCAGTGTGGCGGATGGCGGATTTAAACTAACATCTCAATTCCAACTTCCAAGATTACTTTCTCACCTGAAAGCCAATTCCGTTCTTTGATACGGGCAGCGAAACCGTATGACGATAGATGCTTTTAATTTATCAAAAACCTTGACACAAAAAATATTTTAATTATAATTAATTAGAAATTTTGGGGTAACAAAAATGGAGGCGGTTAGGCATTTGTTCCTATAAAGGTATATTAAGAGAAGTATACCTTCAAGGAACCCTAAATAAATAAATTTTAGGGGAGGTGCTCAATTCCCATTCGGGATGTCTGAGATACAGTCCTCTAACTTCCTAATTTTTCTAAAGCAAATTCAGGATAGTTTCAGGATTGTAATAAAATCTGGCTTGACATAATATATTTTAAAAGGAGGTGTAAAAAAAGAAAAAAACATTAGTTTATAAGTTTCTTTGTGTATTTGTGGTGAAGATTAAATTAAAGGAGATAAGATGAAAAAAAGGATTAATTATATCATCAATCATTGCCCTCATTATGGTCTTGTGGGCAACTGATACAACCGAGATCCCACATAATAACAGGGCAATAATCGCGCCTATAAAGATTTTGCCCGAGGCTATAACCATTCCAAAAATGCTTTCATATCAGGGACGATTAACTGACAGTTTGGGTAATCCAGTGCCTGATGGCAATTATCAGATGACTTTCCGATTGTATCTGCAGGAAAATGGTGGCTCACCGTTCTGGACTGAGACCCAAACAGTTTATGTATCCAGCGGTCTGTTTTCAGTTCTCTTAGGTGCTGTAACACCAATAACATCAATTCCTGAAGCGGGTTCGGTCTGGTTAAGTTTGCAGGTCGGTTCTGAACCAGAATTATCCCCGAGGCTACGAATTGTCTCATCCGCATATAGTTATCTATCTGAACGTTCAACAAATGCTGATACTGCTATTGGTGCAGAGCGGGTCGGTGGTTATAACATTGCTGGCCTGGACGCAAGGTATGTCAATGAGAATCAGACAAATTCAGTTACCAGCGGAATGATAGTTGATGGTACAATCATTGGTGCAGATATGAACCAGATGGGTGCAGGTGCTGGACAGGTATTAAAATGGAATGGTTTAACATGGTCACCTGCCGATGATAATGTGGACACCGGTGACAATGCCTGGGTCCGTGGCACACCAGACTCGGTACTTTTTACAATCCGGAGATTAGGTATTGCCCGGGGTGGTGCGAATAATATGCTATACGGATTGTCACGCATTACTCATACCAATCTTGGTGTTGCCTGCACCACCGGGGTATCGACTGAGGATAGAGATTTTTGCACGGTTGGTGGTGGAAATATTAATGTCGCTGAGGGTGGAGCTGCTACAGTTAGTGGCGGTTATGGAAATAAAGCAATAGACACCTGGACCACAATCGGAGGCGGAGAAGGGAACAGAGCAGTGGGCAATGGTGCTACAATTGCAGGAGGAATATCTAACCGAACTCTAAATTTATATGCCACAGCGGACTTTATAACACGGCATCAAATCTTTGTGCAACCATTGCTGGAGGTGATAGCAATAGCGCGTCAGCGCTTAATTCTACAATTGGCGGTGGGCATCGTAATACTGCATCAGGTGCGTATACCACAGTTAGTGGTGGAGCTAATAATACTGCATCTAATTACTATGCTACGGTTGGTGGAGGTTATCTTAACCGGGCATCTGGGCGGAGTATGACAATCTCTGGGGGAGAACAAAATACTACCTCAGGCGATTATGCCACTATTGGCGGTGGATATGGAGATACTGTAATGAGCGTCTATGGCGTAGTCTCTGGTGGATGGAGAAATAGAGCTGGCGATGAACCTGCAGATACCGGAGTTGTTATTGCCGGTGGTTATTATAATCTTGCTAATGCTAAATATACGACAATCGCAGGTGGATATAGAAATAACACATCCTATGCCGGAGCCACAGTTGCAGGTGGATTTTTTAATGTCGCATCTGGACTCGCATCTACGGTTAATGGTGGGTATACAGATACTGCATCAGGAGACTATGCTACCGTCTCGGGTGGAAATCGTAATAAGGCGCTTGGTTTCCGAAGCACGGTTGGTGGAGGTTATAATAACTCTGCAATAAATTTTGATGCTACGGTCGGTGGTGGTGCTGTTAATATTGCATCAGGTCAAGGTGCAGTAGTTAGTGGTGGAGAAAATAATACTGCGTCAGGCTGGAATGCTACTGTTGGTGGAGGATATTATAATGTCGCATCCGGTGTCTATGCTACAGTGGCTGGTGGATAGGCAGACACTGCTTTTGGAAATTACAGTTTTGTAGTTGGTAATCGTTCAGTTGTGCCTTCTTCCTATTCTAATTCTGCCGCATTCAACGGGCAAACCGCAACCTCATCAAACCAATTGCGCTGCGGCACACTCTCAAAAGTCGGTGGCACTTTCACAATTGACCATCCAGTTGACCCATACAATAAGATTTTAAACCACTATTTTGTTGAAAGTCCTGAAATGATTAATATCTATCGTGGGTCTGTTGTCCTTAATGCCAATGGCAGAGCAGAAGTAAATCTGCCGAACTATTTCTCCGCGCTCAATAGAAACGCCCATATCCAACTCACTGGTGTTGGCACATCTGATGTTTATGTTGCAGAAGATATTAAAGGAAATACATTTGTCATCGGCGGTAAACCTGGAACAAAGGTTTACTGGCAGGTAACTGGTGAGCGGCAGGATGTTTCTGCAGAGGCAATCAGAAGGATGATGCCAGTTGAACAGCAAAAGACCGGTGCACTTTCCGGCAGGATGCTTGATGATGAATTCCTTTCCGGCTGTATGGAGCAACTTGAGCGCGAAGGAAAAGTACAGGGTATAAACTTCCGCACCCCAGAAGGCAGAAGAAGATACGAACAAATGAAGAATCTGCAGGAGTTGAGACGATAAGATGGTTAGATGGTTAACTATAAAACTATCCAACTATAAAACCAGTCTACTCTTCTAAACAAGGAGGAACAATGAAGTCGAAGTTTATATTCTACCTCCTCTTTCCGGGCTTTTTCCTGATTGATCAATCTTATAGGTGTAACTGGCAGGTCGTGGCTTCAGGTGGTAATTTTATGACCGGTCCTTATCGGATTGGTTCAACTGTTGGTCAGACTGCAATCGGCTGGATGAGCACCCAAAATTATATAGCGCATATCGGATTCTGGTATAGCAACATTATCCAGGTTAGTATCAAAGAACAGAAAAAATTTGGCTGGAACGAATCAGGTTTTGCAACGGTGAGGTTCTATTCTCCTACACCAAATCCATTTCATAATACAATCCGTTTCCAATATATGTTGGATACCAAAATGCATACCAAATTGCAGATTTTTGATATAACCGGAAGGAAGACCCGGACACTAATCAATACAACCCAGGACCCGGGCAAGTATGTAGTAACCTGGGATGGAAAAGACAACCTCGGCCGGGCTGTACCCAGTGGTGTATATATCTGCCGATTTACTGCAGAAGACTATCATCGTAATGCAAAAGTCGTTCTTCAACGATAATTGGGATTAATTAATTGCGAGGCAGGAATCCTGCCTCGCAATTGTTTCACTATGAGAGAATGGTAAAGAGATACATCTGCATAGATAATTTTTAAAAGTGAATACCCGGAATAACTTAAAGTTATAATAAAAGTATTCGTAAGATAGTATTGACAACAAGGGCATTGTTGATTAAAATAATTATGAGAGGTTAGGATGAAGACAACAATAATTTTGCTGTTTGTGGTTTGTTTATATGGAACAACTTATTATGTCTCAGTATCAGGGAATGATAACTGGCCTGGCACAAGCCCTGATTCTGCCTGGCGCCATATCAATCACGCCTGTTCAACTGCTGTAGCAGGTGATACAGTATTGGTCCTACCTGGTATTTATCAAGAACGAGTCCTTTTTATACATTCGGGCACACCAGGACAAAAGATTGTATTCAAATCCCATCCGCGCAGGAGTGCAACAACCTGGGGTTTTGACACAAATTCACCAAATGCGGGAAGTTATACAAGGATTGAAGGTTTCAACATTGTCTGGGATACAACACTCACGAGCTGGCGTGATTTCGGGATTTACATCACCAGCGATAATGTGGATGTTGTTGATAATTATATTTCTAATTTTAGAAAGACCGCAATACAGGGAAGATGGTCACAACCCTGGCCCAGAAATATCTACATTGCCCAGAATAACATATTCCATTGCCAGATGGGCATCGGTGTCCAGGGCACAAACTGGATAATAGAAGATAACGAAATTGAAAGATTATTTTATTACCGACCTGGTGATTGTGATTATACGAGGTTCTTTGGTGATAGTATCATATTCCGCCATAACTACTTTCACGGGACTGACCCTGACTCTATTGGCACTGCCCATGTTGATTGCTTCCAGACATTTGATAACAATGGTGAGTATGCCCGGTATGTGGTGATTGATGGAAATTATGGCTTTGACTTTGCCCAGGGCTTTATGGGTGAGGCACATTTTTATCATAATTCCCACGATATAACCTTTAAGAATAATATCTTTGCCCGGGGCTGGGCATGGGGACTCTGTATCCAGGACATTGCAAATGTCAGGGCATATAATAACACCTTCGCCTATATTCAATGGCACGGAATTGGATTTTCCGGACAGTATGCACAGAATGGCGAGGTGAGAAATAATATCTTTTTCAATACCGGCACAAGTTATTGGTGGGATGACACAGCCACAGCAACTGGTGATTATAATCTCATCTTTGGTGCAAGCCCACCGACTGTAGTCGGTCCACACGATATTTTAAATCAGGACCCGAAATTCATTGATTCGTTAAATAATGATTTCAGGCTCCAACCAAATTCTCCGGCAATTGATAATGGTGATTCTCTGCTTGAAGTACTGTATGATATAATCGGTGTGAGCAGACCCCAGGGTCCAAAATGGGATATCGGTGCATATGAATATTATACTGGTGGAATTACTGATAATAATTATAAAGATATTAGAACAAAAGAAAGAATCAGGGTCGCACCAAATCCATTTTCAGAATCTACCTGGATTATCGGTAGTTCAAACAAAGAATTCATAGTCTATGACCCTGCAGGTCGTAGAATAAAAATATACAAAAATTCAAAAGTCGGTACAGACCTGAATCCCGGGGTCTATTTTATTAGAGATGGCAACCAATTCTATCGTATTGTAAAAATTAAATAAAAGGAGGTTTTATGAATATTCTATTATTGTTAATGACAATCCTTGAACCAGAGGTCTATCTCTGTAACCCTATGAGCACCCCTTATGGAGTAGTGCTCACAAATAATTATTGTAACAACTTATATCTTATTGTTGATGGCAATCTCAAAGAAATCTATTCCTCACCTGGTTGTGGAAGGTATTATACAATCTCTTATGACCAGAGTGAAATCGGATTCAAGATAATCACTGAAGATGGAATGCAAACACCAGTGATATATGATTTGCAGACAAAGAATATTACAAAATTACATTCACCAGTGCAGATGGCAGGACAACCGAGTTTTTCAAAAGATGGGAAGATTGCATTTACAATCGGCGAGACACTGGTAGTTCTAAACAATAAAGAAATCAAGAAATATGATTTAGGCAATTATGCAGACCTCTGCCCTATCTCACCTGATGGTAATTTTGTGGTCTATAATGATAACAGAGGCCAATTATGGCTCTTGAATCTTTATGATAATACAAAAAGATGTATAACCGATTCTGAGAAAGGCTACTGGTGTCCAAAATGGTCTCCTGATTCAAGATTCATTGCCTATTCAACCCTTGATGATTCAATCAGAGTATGTGCCAGGGTTCTGAACCGAACCTATGATATTGACAGAGGCAAAGGATTTGATTGGAGCAAGGATTCGCAATATTTGATTTATTACAGGACTGAAACTGATGCGCATCGTCTTATAAATTCAGAATTATTTTTAACAAAATTTGATGGAACAGAAAAAATTCAACTCACCAATACAGAGGACATCTTTGAAATGGAACCGTGTTTTATAAGTGCTCAGGAGATTATCTTTCATAACTATGGCAAACAGGAGATCTGGACAGGAAAGATTCTGGGTCAAAGATTGGAAAACATTCAAAGGGTTTACGAAAATAAAAAACCTTTAAAAGTTGATTACTACAAAATTACACCCAATTTTGGCTCAAGGGATTCCATTGATGTGCCCTATGTTCATCAGGTCTATGATACACCGGACTGGCACAATGGACACTGGTCCTGCGCACCAACGACCGCAATTATGGCTATTGCCTATTATCGTAAATTACCCTACTGGGATTGCTGGTGTTCCTCACCATATGGCCACACAAGCCATTTTGGAAATTATATCTGTTCTCAGTATACTTATCGTGAGGTAACCTATGATCTGGTTGCACAGGATGCAGGTGGTAATGATGCCTGGGGCGGTTATGGTTATATGTGGTATAATGGCTATTCACCATATTCAAGAATGTATAATTACTTGACTTATCATAACCTCAATTCCTGGGTCGATAATACACCAACCTGGGAAGAGGCCCAATCCGAGGTCCAGGCTGGCTGGCCATATTGTATGTGCGTAGGTTTGACTAGTGCTGGCCATCTGGTCCTTGCCGTAGGCCAGGTTCTAAACTGGCATACTTTGATATTCAATGACCCCTATGGCAATAAAAACACACCTGGTTATCCAAGTTATGATGGAAAATATGCCCGTTATGACTGGCCAGGTTATAATAATGGTTATCAAAATCTCAATTCGGTTTACTGGTGTCGGGGGGCACGCGGTTCCTGGCCACCTGCAGTTGATACACTCGTTGATGACTTACAGATTCGCTATCCAAATGAACCTTATGGATTCTACATATTCACAGGTTCACCTTCAACAATGAGATTTTATCGTGATAATCTTGCCGGCTATAATGGACACTTCTGGTGGACATATACTACAATTTCCACTGACACCTGTTATGTAACCTGGACACCGCATCTAACCACTTCAGGTATCTATGAGGTCCTTGTTTATATTCCGTCCATCAATGCGAATGCGAATGCACGATATAGAGTTTACTATGCAGGTGGTAACCAGACCGTGACAATAAATCAAAACAACTATTCTAATCAATGGGTCTCACTCGGCACATTCCCATTCAATACTACAGGTGGCTATGTCTATCTTGGCGATGCATCTGGAACCGCAATGCAGAAAATTGCCTTTGATGCAGTAAGATGGCACTATGTGAGCCAGGGGGTTACTGAGACTGATGAAAGGCATATAGACTATCCTATTATATCTTCTATTGCCAGAAACATGGTCATTATAAAATTAGGGGCGAAATGCGGGGAATGTAGCATATCCCTGTATAATTCCACTGGCGAAATTGTAAAAAACATTAATAGATCATACAGAAACGATGGCGCAATCTTTATAGATACCTCAGATTTGCCATCCGGCGTCTACTTTATCAAACTGAATTCTAAGAAACAAAATAATGTTTTAAAATTTGTGAAAATACATTGAAAATCTTTTAGCTTAATTGTAGCGGTCGCATTTATACGACAAAAATCCCTTCTTTTTGCGCAAGAAAATTATCGCTACTATAAAAATGCTCTACTCTTTTCTTAATTCCACATTTGTAGAATTATTAAATTGAATGCTACAAAAAAATATAATTTTTTTCAAAAGTTAACACTTTTCAGACAGGCTGGATTATGTTGACTTTTACCTTATGATTGCGAACTTCTTACCGACCTGCTTATTATTCTGTTTCAAGATAATAAAATAGACACCGCAGGCAAGGTCGCGCAGATCTATGAATTCTTTATTATAATAAATTGGTATATCAGTCTCTCTTACTGCTTTAACTTTTGAACCTGTTGCATCGTATATTGATAGTTCTATGCATGCCGGCTTTTTTAATGTCCATTCAATGCTTATAGAATTCCTCACCACACTGGGATAAATCTTTAATTCTATATTTTTTATACCAAAACCAAAATTCCTTTCTTCTATGCCATAAACATTGCCCAAAGAATCGGTTTTGATGAGATAAATCTCACTATATATCGTATCAGTAGGTTGGGTGAATGTGTATCCAGCAATTATAAAACCACTATCTGAAGTTGTTTCTATTGAATAAGCACCATCGTCTTTGATTCCGCCAAAGGTCCTTTGCCATAAGATATTCCCCATAGAATCAATCTTTATAAGCCAGATGTCCTTATCACTTAAAACTTGCGGTGTAGTATAACCAGCAAGCACAAAACTATTATCCAAGGTGCAGGTAATTGAATAGCCAACATCATCGTCTGAACAATTATCAAAGGTCTTTGTCCACAATGTATCACCTGAAGAATCGGTCCTTATTAAATAGAAATCCTGGGCATAATTCCAGCCAAAGGAGTTAGTCTGTCCTATAATAATATAACCATCATCCAAAATCTCAACCTCGTATCCCCATTCATAACACTCCCCACCATAGGTCTTTGACCACTCAAGATTTCCTAATGAATCGGTCTTTAACAACCAGATATCACTGAATCCCGCACCAGAGGAATAGGTTGAGCCAAGAATAATAAATCCCATGTCCGGTGTATTCTTGACACACCGAGCCACATCATAACTTACGCCACCAAAAGTTTTTGTCCAGATGATATTGCCTGCGGTATCGGTTTTTATAAGCCAGACGTCGCTACTGCCTAAACCATAAGATTTTGTCTCACCGGCAATAATAAAATTACTGTCGGGCGTGATTTCAATCCAGTAGCCTATATCAAGGCTATCACCACCGTAGGTTTCAGACCGAAGCGTATCTCCGTTTGCGTCAAACCAGACAAGATACATATCAGGGGGAACTGGATCACTAAGGCTATCCACATAGCCAACTGAAGTAAAACGACCATCTGGTAATTGGACAAAAGAATAGGCACTTTTGTGAACATAGGGCTTGTTGATACTCGTTGAACATTGAAGATTGCCCAAGGAATCGACCACCAGAAGATGAATTATCATTCTTCCCATCTGTATTCCCGCTGTTCCGATGATACTGTATCCGCCATCCAACCTCTTTTTCACCTCAAATCCTCTATCATCCCAGGGGGTAATGGAATAGGTCTTTTCAAATGTAATTGAACCCGAAGTTAATAAGGGGAACAATAAAATAAATAATCTATGCCAACTTAAAATATACTCCCCTTTCACCTTACAAGCAGAAACTTCTTTTGAATCTGCACATTCTTCTGTTTAAGCACTGCAAAGTAGGTGCCACAGGGCAGGTCAGCAAGATTTAAGGTTGTTCTGTAGTCCCCGGGATGATGCCTCCCAATTTTTATTGATTTTCTCTTCGCACCACAGGCATCATAAATTGCCAATTCAGTCTCGTCTTGAGTTTGATATACACATTCAATATTTAACAGCCAATTAGAAATGTTCGGATAAACCTCTAACACCATTTTTTTATTCGCTATTCCTCCATCTTCCTCAACCCCCACAAAAGCCCCGCGAGCGTATTTGATGCCAAAAATGGTTGTATTACCATTATATTTACTAATTGAATAGGCGATATGAGGATTACTGTAATGGTCAAGGACCATTGAAATTCCACCAAACGAGGGCAAGGAATCATTATCAAAAGGGATATATTCACGCCAGATATTGTCTTCATAATAACAATAACTTGGAAAAGGTGTAAGGAAATCGCCCTTAAATGCAATGTGTGGATTATTTAAACTGTCCAACTCAAGATCAATCACAGCGCCATAATCACCGATATCTATTCCAGCTACACTCTGGATTTGCCAGGATAAACCATCCCACCAGGAATAGGAAAGTGTGCCACTTCGACAAAGGGCAATATGGGGAAAATCTTGATTATCTAATTCCAAAGAAAGGGAAGGTTGTCCGTCCGGTGGGGACCAGATGATCGGGCTGACAATCCATCTATTTAAACTATCATCAAAGTACGCAATTTTTACTGTATCATAATCAATGTATTGATAATAATATAGTTGATTAAAGGCAACTATGGGCGTATTTTTACTATCAAATTTTACAGAGGGGTTCCAATCAGTGATATAGGTCTGGGTATGGGCATACATTGAATCATACTCAATAACAGAATAATCCCAATGCGAGCCATTATAATGGGAATATTTAAGATAACAGATTGAGTCGGTTAAATTCCAAGTAACATACGCAATCCCTGGTTGGCCTAAGGTATCTACATCTATGGAAGCATAAATTCCATACCAATGAGGCCAATAATTCATTGAATCAACTACATCAATCAACCAATCAGTGCTATTCCGACGGGCGTAGCAAAGATAGAATTTATTGAGGTATTCATCGTGACGATAATAACTTAAATGGGCAGTGTTATTAAGATCAAAGATAAGAGAAAAACAGTAATATTTTAAACCACTTTCAACAACCTCTTTTTGCCAGTCACTACCACAACGAAAAGCATGTATCAATTTACTCGCCTTATAATAGATTACGTGAGGTATATTATTAGCATCTAAAGCGATTGAACACCAGCGGAAATCAAGGTCAGTAGCATGAAAGTAATCTACGGAATCAATAATTTCAAACTCCCAATTTATCTGACCGAAGCCCAAGCAAAAAATTAAAAGAATAAAATATCTTTGCGTAATTGTCTCCTTTCTATATTAATGGAGATGGCAAAGGCTTTTCTCATAGATCACCTATTTAATGAGCAAGAATTTCTTGCTTACCTGCTCGTCGTTTTCTCTAAGCACGACAAAGTAAATACCTGTAGGAAGTTGCTCAGTGGGCAAGCTTATCTTGTGATAACCAGCAGGAAATTCCCCTTCTAAAAGTGATCTTACCTTTGAGCCAGTGGCATCATAAAGCACAAGCGAAATATTATCTTCTTTTGGCAAACCGAATTTTAACACTGTATTATTCTTTAATATCGTAGCCATTTCAACAATGCAGAGTGTAGTAGGAATCAAATCATCAGAACCTAATGCTTGACCACCACCTTCAGGTTCTTCTACTTGACAGGTGGTCTGTGAGGGTCGATATTGGGTATAATTGTTATCCGCATTGTGGAGTCGTGTGACTGTTACTTTTAATGTTCCGGTTGTTTGTGGTTTTATTGTGAAAGTCACTTGACCATTTGCATTCGTGGAGCCAACTTGATAGATGTCACCTGGTTTGTTTAGACAGACCTTGGCATACCGCAGAAGTCTATTCGTCATGGCATCTTTTACAGTCACAGTAAATTGAATTTGTTGACCGACATAAATTCGGGTCGGATGAGTTACCTGTAAATTACCCGGTGTATCTGTCCAGGATTCAAAATAAGGTGAGCCAAAGAGATTATGTGTATAACAGACATATCTGGCGCAATAGTCGCCCCAGTTTATTCTGTTTCCGCACTTAGAGAGTGCCTCAGCAACTCCGATTCTGGTCCATGATGGCTCTGGTGGCGCACCAATCCACCAGGGATTGAAGATACGCCAGTAGAATTCGTATTGTAGGTCGTGAGAATAAGACATCAGTCCGTTCCTTGTATTTCCTAAGAAAGCGCAGGCATTAAAGGGTCCTTGATTGCCTTGTTGATTGTGTAAGTAAGCATCAACAAAGGCATCGGCAATACAGGTATCTGATGGAGAGAGGGGTGTGTATATGAGACTGTCGTATGCTCCTGTCCAGCAACTAATGGAATAGACTGGGTAGTATTTATTCAGATTATCAGACCAGTTGAGTCCAGCATGGTTATGATTCGGTTGTGATGATTGCCAACTATGAATCCAACCCCACCATCCTGTCGTGTCCATCCAGCAACAAAATTTTGTTACGTTGCCATGACAATTGATATTCGCAAAGGCATAGCCTTGGTTCAGATGGTATAAAACCACATCAGCATAGCGGTCAGGTAAATGTGTATGGGCAAAGTATAATGGAAATGTTTCCCAGGCGTCGCCAATTCCAACCTCTGGTTCATTGTAAATCCATAGCGCATTATTAAAAGTAACTCCGGGTGTCTTTTCATAATGGAGTGCTTTTGTCATCAAGTTGGTCACTTCCTGAACATTAGAAGCAGTAATTCTACCAACATAAACCTCAGGGAAGCGATCTGCATCATCACTCATTTCACCCCAACGATTATTACCGTTTGAATTCCAATTTCCTGTGAGGTCCGAGAAATAAAGGTCGCAAGGAACAATTGTATCCCAATAATAAACAGAAACCCCGTTAGACCAGCAATATCGAATTGGCACAAAAGTGGTGCCCACATTTGAATAATCATCGCCACCAAGAATGAAATAAGTACCGCCAGCGTTTTCATAACAGTATTTTATGTAGTTGCGCACCTTTTCTGCATTGTCAACTCCAGAAAAATAATTGTAGATTGTCTGGGGTGTAATAAGGTAAGTCTTTATTCCCTGGTCAGTAAGCCAGTCTGCATAGGGCTGAAATGCAGACCAGAATTCCTGTGGGGCAATAATAATTGAAGGACCCACAGGATATGGAGCAAGGGAACCGAGTTGTTCTTCTTCAACAATCGCTGGCTTCTGATAGTAGGCGAGGATTTCGTTATCATTTTCTACAACACTTCTTAACACCGCATCATAAACAACCTGTTCATATCTACCTCTTATCTGGGCACGCAATCCTGGAGGATTATTCGGACCATAGACAAATTCAAAACCAATAGACCTAACCAAGAATAACCTCTTTGTCTTTGGACGATATTGAAGCGGGCAAACCTCAACCGTAACAATCCTTGCACCATCCATTATCCCTTCAGAAACGATTTTGATGAACTTACCAGGAAAAATATTATCTGAGTTGTAAACAAGTGTATCTGGCGGAACCCAGGGAACTGTTTCACCAATCACCGTGGGTGGTTGTGCTGGATAGATGTAGTATTCACCAGGTATCTGGATAAATTGGAATTGTGTAACAATAAGTGATTCTGCCTTTGCATTTGGTGGAATTACATAGTTAAGATAGACTGCCGGCAACTCAGGTGTGCCGGGTTCACCGCGAAGGCTAGATTTTGGCGTCCTTATCCGGTCAAAGTTATGCTCTTTATAAAAAGAGAACTCAGCGGGAGAGTAATCAACCGTATACCCCCCAGAGCAAGACGACCGGTAGACTAATGAGAATTGCTGTCTTTATTAATCTCATTTTTTCCTCCTTTTTTGATTCGCCTTCGCCATCTCCTTTATAATTAACTGTCTTATTATACCCAAAACTGATGACCTGTCAATATCCCGATTTAAATCAAAAATAACCTTTCCTGTAATGCCTTCCGTCTGTCTTGAAAAATATTGCATCCAATCAACAATTTGTGCCGATTGTTTTTTAAAAACAAGCATTATACTATTCTCATAGAATGTATAAATTTTACAACTTTTCAATTCCACAATTATGCCATTTTGCCTATACCTGTCAGATGATCGAATGTCATCGCCGCCTTTTGCTTATTCAAATTTTTTGAGTTTATTAGCTAACATCCCTTGACAATTAAAATATTTTTGTTATAATATAACATAAGAAAGGAGGTATATATGAAATATCTGGGGATGCTTTTTCTAATCCCTATGTTTGCCAGTGCAGCACACTGCTTTATCTGGGACTATCCTGATACTGATTATGTATACGAACCAGAAATAGGGATGACCATTGATGATACCTACTGGCTCAGACAATCACTGAGTGCCCTCGGACATACATATGTAATGGATACCACACTTCCCTCGGATATCTCACCCTATCAAGTATTCTTTGCAATGTGTGGCTGGTATGATTGCTGAAGTGACTGCCAGCTGACTCAGGTTGAGCAGCAAACTCTGGTTAATGTCTTAAATGCTGGCAAGGGTTTGTATATTGAAAATCCTGACCTTGGTTATGCCCATAGCGGCACAGTCCTTTATCAGATGCTCGGCGCAACATATCTTGGTGATGGAAATAGTTATACCACAGGAAATGTGCAATCAGTAACAGGGCAATCCGGCACCTTTGTTGCTGGGATGAGTTATAGCTATATGTATCAGCAAATACCTGACAATTATGTTGACTATATTGGTTCTAATGGAGGCACGATACTGTTTAGGTCTCAGGAAAACCATGGAAGGGTAATCTGCTATGGCGGGACATCAAATTCTTATCGTTCAATATATTCCACATTCAATCTTGGTGCTTTGCGCAACGGTGCAAATACAAAACTCCAACTGGTAACAAAATATATGGAATATCTCTTACAAACAGTGGTTGTAGAAGATTCAAAAGAAAATATACTAAGTGGATTTTCTTTATATCCTAATCCAGCATCTGACCGGGTAAAATGTGAATTGACCCTGAAAAATAGACAGAATGTGAAAATGAAGGTCTATGATCCTGCTGGCAGGCTGATCCGCACTATTGCAGATGGCATTCTTGATGAAGGTAAAAACGAGTTTGTCTGGAACAGAATTGATGATACAGGCAAGGTCGTGAGCAGCGGAACTTATATAGTCATCATTGAAATAAAAAACAAGAGGCTGACAAAGACAATAACGATAATGAAGTGATAATTGGCTTGTTTAAAAAAGGCCAACAAATAGAGAAATAGAGTTAAATCTATACGGGCATTGGTTTTTTATCGGGGTTGGAAATTCCTCTTACAACTCTAATACCCACTTCTTTAACCAACTTCCATTATCTAAATAATTCTTTGGAGTAGAGACTTTAGTCTCAAAGTCTGGAGATTCTTCGTCCCGACCAAATGTCGGGACTCAGAATGACAGGGGAAGGGTTTATAGAAACGATACCGCGTTTCCTGCGATTCCTGCAAGTCCGCCACGCAGTATGGCGGACGATCCTGCCAATGTTTTTGTAGTGGTCAAGCTTGCTTGACTTAATTTAATTTTTGCAGAGTAAACTCTGCCACTACTATTAATGCAGAGACTTCAAGTTTTTATCGCGGTTAGAAACCGCCCCTACAAAAATCGTTGGGCGTTGGACGGTGTCGCAGCCCGCATCAAGGAACGGAAGTTGGTTATTAGGTGAGGAAATGAGTTTAGAAGTTGGAAATGAGATGTTAGTTTAAATCCACCATCCGCCGCAAAGATTGGCGGAAGAGTTGCGGAATCAGGATGACAGAAAAAAGCACCCTCATCCCATCCGCCAAGAAGTATGGCGGACTCTCCCCGCCAATCTTTGCGGCGGGGAGAGGAGATTTAGAGTGGTGGACTCAGAATGACAGGAGGAGGGGTTGGTCGGGACCCGAAATGACATAAAGAAGGGTTCACGGGACTGAACCTCCTGCCCCTTCATTAATGTATCTTGACGCAGTGGAAAATATTTATATAATTTTAAAATGAGGAGGTAATATAAATCTATCTAATTTCAAATCAGGTCTTCGGCTCTGTCTAATAGCCGCACTTTTTGTATCAGTAATGGAAGCACAAATGATAAAACAGAATTTATATACAACTGTTGTGTCATTAAAATACATTGCACCCGATGAGTTGATAAACGAAATGTTACAACAAAAATAATTAAGTGATAATTACATTCTGAGAACAAAAGAGGGTGAAGTAAAATTTCTGGTTAATAAGTCAACAAATCAAATATTGCTTTCTGGAGATTCACTTTCAGTCCTTGATGCCCTGAATAAAATTGGTTTCTTTGATGTTGCGCCAAGGCAGATTGTAATTGAAGCCAAAATAGTAGAATTAAACAACGAGCGGATGGAAGAGTTGGGAATTGACTGGCAAAAACTATTGGATAGAACAGGTATACACAGTCAAGGTGGGATAAGTATAACCGGTAGAAAGAGTCACGAGAACCATTTAGAATATGAATATAAAGATACTCAATATGGGTTCAGTGGTGGTTTTCAGACAGGAATGGTGGTCAGTGATTTGCTCAGGCTCATTCAGGACAAGAGTATCGGTAAAATAACGAATATCCCACGGATTGTTACAATAAATAACCGGGCCGGAATTTTATTAGATGGCTCACGAATAACCTATGTATCACGGTATTCAAGTTATGCAAATATTTACGAAACAGATGAATTAACTGCTGGACTATATCTTGAAGTCACACCGTCACTCGGCGAGAATGATTATTTAAAACTTGATGTAAATGCAAAGCTTACCAGCCTCGGTGAAATTATTGGAGGTAGTCCAAGCGAATTAGGGCAACAGATAAAGAATACTGTCTATGTAAAAAATGGAGAAGAGTTTATGCTTGGTAGTTTCAAAAAAATTCAAAAAATCAAGATAAGAAAGAAAATTCCGGTTTTGGGCACATTATTGCCTTTTCTATTCTCAACTAAATCTGAAATTGAAACATACCGCGACTTTCTGGTCATCCTGAAACCCCAGGTCATTGATTTTGGTAAACAAGAAATACCAAAGATAGAAGAAAAATAGAAAATAGTTATCCGGAATTTGTATTTACTTCAATTCACTGCATTGATTGGAGTTGATATAGATGGTAATAGATACCTTTTCTGGCAAGTAATTCTTGATGTGTGCCGACCTCTTTTATCTCACCCTTGTGCAGGACATATATCCTGTCCACATCCTTTATCGTGCTCAGGCGATGGGCAATGACTATTGCGGTCCTGCCTGTTATCAATTTCCTTAATCCATCCTGAATATACTGCTCGGTCTCTGCATCAATGCTTGCAGTTGCCTCATCCAGAATCAAAATTCTTGGGCTGAATGCCAGAACTCTTGCAAATGAAAGCAATTGACGCTCACCAGTTGAGAGTGTCACACCCCGCTCCATCACAACCTCATCATATTTATGGGGAAAACGGTCAATGAATTTGTCTGCATTGATATATGCTGCAATCTCTTTCACCCGATCATCCTCAATTGGCAGATTCAATCTGATATTGGACTTTATATCGCCCGAGAATAGAAATACATCCTGCATCACAACACCAATCTTTGACCTCAATGATTCAAGTTTTATATCCCTTATATCAATCCCATCAATTAGAATCCTCCCTTTCTGAATCTCATAAAATCTTGAAAGGAGACTGATGATCGATGTCTTACCCGCACCAGTAGGACCGACAAATGCAACCCTCTCCCCTGGCTTAATCTTAAAACAGACATCCTTCAATACCCATTCCTTTTCATCATAACTGAACCAGACATTCTGGAATTCTATTTCACCCTTGACATCGGTGAGTTCTATTGCCTCTAATTTAGAAGTAATCCTTATCTCTTCATCGAGCAACTGGAATATCCTCTCACTTGAAGCCATTGCGGATTGTAGTATTGTATAGGATTCAGTCAATTCTCTTATCGGTCTAAAGAACATCTCTACATAGGTCAGGAAGGCAACAAGGATTCCTAAGGATAGATTTCCAGTTATGACACGACCCCCACCATAATAGAGAACAAGGCCTATACCGAGCGAACTTATCACCTCAATCAAAGGTCTGAAGAATGACATAAGTGTCACTTCCTTCAGATTAGCAGAAAGATAATCCCTGTTGATTGCATCAAATTTTTGCTGGCTCTCTTTTTCATTGGCAAAGACCTTTATCACCCTCATCCCTGAGATATTCTCCTGTAATGTAGCATTCAATCGTGCAAGTTTTCGACGTACAAGCCGATATATATCCCTTGCCTTTATTCTGAAATAAGAAGTCAATACTACAACCAGGGGAACGACAATAAATGTTATCAAGGCAAGTCTTAGATTTATCCAGAGCATAATTACTACAATGCCAACAAGAAGCAAAATATCCCTGACCAGTGTAGTGAAGACGCTTGAAAGTGCCTCATTTATTGCTTCAACATCATTGGTAGCACGCGTGACAAGTCTTCCAACTGGATTATGGTCAAAGAATGCAAGGTCTAAATCCTGTAGTTTCTGAAAGATTTTCATTCGCAAAGAATGCATAAAGAGCTGTCCAGCATATTGCATTAAATAAAGGTGTATAAAATTCACAATCACACCAATAAAAATAATCCCGAGGAACAAAATCGCCATCCTGAAAACACCGGTTAGATCATTCTTTCTTATCTTTAATAATTCCTGGGCATTAATCTTTGTCAACTTATCATAAGGTGCAATAACAATATTATCATACTGTTCAAAGACTGCTGAATTCTTTTCTATCAAGATCCTTGCATCTTTGTCAATCTCGGTTTTGTAAAGATAAAAATATCTCTGTTTTGATAATAAGTTTTCTTTCTGCCATTTGTGAACCACATCCGGTGATACTTTTGAAAGTTGCGATTGTGTAATAAAATAAACGTTCTCTGAAAGTTTCGGTAAATTTTTATCATATCCAACCTGAAGTTTATAGCCCGTCTTTGTAATATACCGATCAATGGTGAATCTCATAATATTGGGAAAGACGAGTTCAACAAGGGCGGCAATGATCAAGAGGACAAAAGAGATTATTAGATATTTCAGATATGGCTTGAGCAAGACGAGTAATCGGGCGATTATCTTGCGGTCAAATACCCTGCCCAGTTCTTTATCTTCAATATGAAATTCGTGCATCATTATATCTTCTCCAATTTCATTTCCAGTTGCTGGGTCTTGTAGATACTGTAGTATAAGCCGCGCTGTTTTATCAATTCCTGATGGGTTCCTTTTTCAACAATTTTGCCTTCGTCAAGGACGATTATCATCTTCGCCTCCTTAATCGCAAAAAGGCGATGCGAAATGATTATGGTCGTGCGATTTGTCAGTTCTGATTTTAAATTTTTTACAATCTTCTGTTCAGTATGGGCATCTACAGCTGAAAAAGCATCATCAAGGATTAAAACAGGCCTTTTCAAAATCAATGCCCTTGCGAGGGCAATCCGCTGTTTCTGCCCACCACTCAAGGTTATTCCCCGCTCTCCAACAATCGTTTCAAAACCCTGAGGAAATTCCATAACCTCATCATATATTTCAGCAATCCTTGCAACTTTTTCCACTTCTTTAAAATCTGCCTTCTGATTTCCAAAAAGGATATTCTCTTTTATTGTTTCAGAGAACAAAAATGTATCCTGGGGAACGAATGCAATATGCCGCCTCAGATCATCAAGTTTGTATTCTTTAATATCAACACCATTGAGCAATATCACACCATTCTGGGGTTCGTAAAGCCTGAGCAGCAAATGGACAAGGCTTGATTTACCGGAACCAATCGGACCTGTGATTCCGACAAAGGACCCTGCCTCTATCTCAAGTTCAATATCCTTAAGCGCAGGTTTTTCCTTTCCCTGATATAGGAAACTCACATTTTTGAATTCAATCCTTGCCGTTTCTTCAGTGATACATTTTCCACCACCCTTTATTGCTGGCATCATCCTGAATATCCGATTCAATCTACCCTGGGATGCAGCACCGCGCTGGAACATATTTATTGCCCTGCCGATAGCCATCATTGGCCAGACCATCATCTGTAAATAGACCATAAATGCGACAAAAGAACCTACTGATATTGCACCGATGATAACATAACGACCACCAAGCCCAAGGACAATCACCTCACCAATACCAGCAAGTCCCATAATTATGGGAAAGAATAAGGCAAGGATTTTCCACAATTTCATATTTTTGTCTACATAATCCTGACTTGCAATTTTGAATTTTTCTGTCTCTGAATCTTCCTGAACAAACAATTTCACAACCCTTATCCCGGAAAGGTTTTCCCTCACCCTTTCGGTCAAGTTTGAGAAAGACTCCTGGACTTTTTCAAATAATCTGTGGATGAAGCGACCAAAATAGGTAGAGAAGAATGTTATGAGAGGAAATGGTAATAAGGCATAAAATGTGAGGCGCGGGCTAATTAAAATCATCATCACCAGGGATGCAATACCCAGGGCAAATATATCAACGAGTATCACAAGACCAAAGCCAATTGACATCCTTATGGCATTTATATCATTCACTGCATGTGCCATCAAATCGCCGGTCTTGTGGGTATCAAAGAAATTCAAATCCAGGGTTGTAAGATGGTTATAAAAATCCTCACGGAGTTCTTTTTCTATTCTTCGTGCTGAGCCGATGAGCAGATATCGCCACCAGAACCTGCCAAAGGCAATACCCAATGCGATCAACATTATCAATAAGAAATAGTAGCCCAGCAGACCCGGTGTAGCCTTTGCCTGGGCAAGGGCATCTATTGCCAGCTTCAAGACCCTGGGCACAAAAAGTTGCAAAAGGTCAATGATGATTAAGGCAATGACTCCGATGAGTATCTGCCAGATATATTTTCTAAAGTATTTCTTTAGTGCCAAAAGTTCACGCATATACTATTCTATCTTTCTTGACATTGGTCCGCCCCAGAGACCCATATCTGAGCGAGAACCATCCAGATCAATTATCAATGTATCACCTGAATTTATACAGGGAGAATTTGGCTTTAAGATAAATCTTTCTTTAGAAAAATATGGGTCAGCAGAAATATTACCATTGATGCCTGTCTGGTCTTCCATACCCTGATAATTCCCAGATTTATTATTCCAAAAATTATTAAATCTGATTGGGAATTTCTCTAATATTCCATTCATCCAGGCACCGACACATGGGCAAACCCATTCTTCTTTCCAACCATTTTCTGTAACGATATTGTTCTCAAATAATCCTGTGGCATTTGAATCCCATACTGCAAAACCACAATTGCCATTATGATATATAACATTATTCAAAATCTTCATATAAGAACTGCCCGTCGCAATAACACCCCAGCCTAAATTATCAAATACCGCATTGTTCATAACAACCGCACTTGAATTTCCAAAGCATCCAATTCCTTTCCAGTATTCAGATATAAAATTACGAAAAACAAGTGCAGAAGCATCCCAGGTAATACCAATTCCTGCACCCCTTCCTTTTTTGATGATATTGTCAGTAATTACTGCACTTGCCCCACGATAGAGCGCAATACCATCCCAGGTATTGTTATAGATAAAGCAATTGCTGATATAAATCTCTGCCCCCTCTCTGCCAAAGATTCCACCAATGCCGACGACCACAGTATCTATTCTATCGGTATTATCAATCACTGCTACATTGTGAATGATTACCCGACTATTTTTGACAACAATCCCTGCATCAGTTGCATTACCATCAGAACTTCTCTTACCTCCAGTCACAGTCAGATTTGAGATATGGACATCACAATTTTCAAAAAACAGACCATATCCAGCATTTGTGAATAAAATCGTGCTATCACGGTCCTCGCCCACGATTACAAGTCCCTTACCTTTTATATGAAATCCAACTGTTGTCCTCACAGCAGTAAGGGGTTCAATACAATTCCCGCATATTTTTTCAATGTACTGTTCTGCTAATGCATTATAAATACCATTTTTGATAAAAATAGTATCCTTAGGTTTGGCTATGATAAAAATAGAATCAAGATTCATATCAGGCATAACCGATATAAAACCGTTAAATAACATTAGAAATATCATCATAATTTTTATGTATCGGTTATTATATCTAATTTTCAGATTAATGCAATATATTTTTTAAAATTAGTTAAAAATGCAAAGTTATGGATTAAACGGATAAAGATTTTGATTCAAATCAGCCCGTTGACTTTTAAAAAATTTCCTGTATAATGATTCGCTAAAGGAGGTAAAATGTTATTCAATATAAATGGAAAAGTGAAGAAAATTTTATGTATAAGATATGTAACAATCATTCTAATAACGGCATCTGCCCTATTTGCACAGACTCCCGATACCCTGACTGAAAAAGAGGCACCAAAGGTCTTTATTGACTACGAATTAATTGATATGGATTTCATCAAGAATGAAATCCCTTATGTGAACTATGTAATTGAAAGAAAGGATGCAGATATCTATATAATGATCACAACCCAGACTACGGCTGGAGAAGGAAAAGAATATAATATATTTTTTATCGGACAGGGAAAATTTTCAGGAATGTGTGATACCCTTAAGTATTATGCACTGAAATCGGATTCTGATGATATTATCAGAAGAGAGATAACGAAAAAAATAAAAATTGGACTTGTCAGGTATCTTGCAAAGACACATATTGCTGAAAAATTGCTGATAACACTACCAGAAAAGAAGATTATTTTAAAACCCAAAGACCCCTGGCATAACTGGGTATTCAGCATAGATCTCTATGGATATTTCAGCGGACAACAAAAATACAATTTCAATAACATTAATACTACATTTTCAGCGAATAAGATTCTTGAAGACTGGAAGATATTAAATGACCTGTCTTATTATTACACAAAAAATATCTATAAAATAAATGACTCATCAATCATAAACGAATCAAAAAGTTATAGTGGTTCAACCAACCTGGTCATTGGTCTTGGAAACCATTTTTCTGCTGGTTATTATCTATCTTTTTATTCATCTACTTATGAGAACATTCTCATAAGCAGTGGTTTTTCGCCTGCGATAGAATACAATATCTATCCATACAAAGAATCATCAACCCGAAAACTGACCTTTTTTTATGACCTGGGGTATGTCTATTTTGAATACTATGACACAACCATATTCAACAAATTACAGGAAAAATTATTTAAGGAAACTGGCTCAATAGAAACAAATATCATCCAACGCTGGGGCTCAATCAACCTCAAACTCACAGGCTCTCATTATTTTCATAATTTCAAGAAAAATCGCCTGACGCTTCATAGCGATATCTCATTACCGATTGTAAAAGGATTGTCATTTAAAGTGTTTTCGTATGTCTCAATGATTCATGACCAGCTCTCGCTACCCAAAAAGGAATTAACCGAAGAAGAAATAATACTCCAGAAAAGGATACTTGCTACACAGTATTCATATTACCTATCCATCGGATTTTCCTACACATTCGGCTCCATATACAGCAATATAGTCAACCCAAGATTCTAAAAATAATTATGCCTTTTTGAACAACTGGATTGCTTTCTCTGCTGAGGTCTTTATCCCTTTTATCATTGCCGAACTGAATCCCTCATGTTCCATCTCATTCAATCCTGCTATTGTGCAACCCCTTGGTGTTGTTACTTTATCAATCTCCTGTTCAGGATGATGATTAAATTTAAGCAATAACCTTGCAGCACCGAGTGCAGTCTGTGCTGCCATATAAATCGCATCATCGGGGTGAAAACCAATTTCAATCCCGCCCTGTGCTGCTGCCCTTATGCCTCTTAAGAAAAATGCAACACCGCAGGCGCATAAAGAAGTGGCTGCAATCATATCGGTTTCAGAGATGATCTTTGTCTTTCCAAGACAATCAAATAGTTCTTTTATATAGCCGATATATTTCTCTCCAAAAGAATTGTAAGATAAACAGGTCATTGATTCCCTTATGGAGATTGCGGTATTGGGCATTGCACGGAAAACGGGCAATTTTTTACCAAGAACATCTTGGATATCGTTTATTGGGACACCGGTGACCACTGATATTATGATATGTTCTTTTGTCTTGATTACAGGTTTTATTTCTTTTAAAAGCCCGATTATGTCACTCGGAAGGACAGAAATAATAATTAATTTTGAATTCTGGACAGCCTTTTTATTATCATTCGTTATATTGAATCCCTGTATTTTAAGTTTTCTTAAACCATCCAGCCTTCGCCTTGTCAGGATAATCTGTGCTGGTGTGAATTTCTTTGATTCAACAAGTCCCTTTGCTATTGCCAACCCAATATTTCCACAACCAAGGATTGCCACACCCTTATATCGTGATAAAGCCATCAGACCCCCTTTCTCTCTCATCCTTAGAAATGAAAAACTTTATTGTATTTAACTTATTTTACAATAAACGAATGATAAATCAAGGATTAGTTTTATTCAATCTGACGAGGTTATTTTTTACAGTTTTCTTTAATTCTTCCAGTGCCTTTTTTATCGCCTCTCTACCTGTGCTGCCCTCTGAACATTTATTTACGATTGCTGATGCAGGGGTCAGGATTTTTCTAATAGTGTCTCCATTGATTTTGGTTTTTTCATTTACCGTCTTTATGAACCTTTCCCTATCCCCGTTTGAATCCTTCACACACTCTCCGATTATTTCATAAATCTTTCTAAAGGGGTATCCTTTATTGACAAAAAAGTCAATGAGGTCAACGGTCGCGGTAAAATCTGGTTCATTTACCCAATTATCCTGCGTTTTGAATATACAGCCTTTCAAAAGGATTTCGGTTATTTTTAGGCACATTTCTACCTCTTCAACTTGTTTCAGGAGTATTGATTTCATCTCTTGCAAGTCACGATTGTATGATGAAGGGAGCCCTTTTAATATGGTAAGACCAGAAACAAGATTCCCTATTAACCTGCCGCATTTTGCCCTTAAAAGTTCACAGATATCCGGATTTTTCTTGTGTGGCATTATACTTGAACTTGTGGTCATAGAATCATCAAGTTCCACGAAGTTAAATTCATTGGTAGAGAAGATGATAAAATCTTCAGCGAGTGTTGAGATGTGAACCATAATCCGTGTTAGATAATAGAGAAAGTCTATAATAAAATCACGGTCAGAGACTGAATCAAGTGCATTCAGACTGACATACTTAAAGCCGAGTTTTTGGGCAATGTATTTGCGGTCAATATTCAGTCCTGTTCCTGTGAACGCACAACTACCCAGGGGCAATACTGAAACCCAATTAGGTTCTGAAAGCAATTGTTCAATATCACGCTGGAATTTCAGGATAAAAGAAATGAGATAGAAGGAAACGAGCATAGGCTGGGCACGCTGGAGATGTGTATAACCAGGGATTATCACATTATGGTATTTTTTTGCCTTTGATAGAATCACCTTCTGGAGGCGAATGAGTTTTTTGATTATTTTCTTTATCTGATCACGGCAATAGAGGCGGAGTTCTGTTGCAATAAGGTCATTCCTGCTACGGGCAGTATGGAGTTTATCAGCTACATCACCAATATTTCTTTTAAGTTCCCGTTCTATATTCATATGGACATCCTCATATATTGGAGACAATCTGAATCTACCTGCACGATATGCCTTCAGTATCATATTCAAACCATTTTTAATGTTTCTGTAATCTTTATGAGAGACCAAACCCTGTTGTCTCAACATTCCAATATGGGCAAGAGAAGATTGGATATCATAGTAAATCAGATGTTCATCTTCTTTTGTGGAATCCGTAAATTTGAGGACCTCAGGGTTTATTTTTTTCTTGAACCGTTTATGCCAGACTGGTGCCTTCATTTGTTTTTTATCTTAGAATAATTCTTCTTTGCATTTGCAAATGCCGATTCCAGAATATCAAATCCCTTCTTGAGAATATTCATTGGAATATTCAATGGTGGGACAAAACGGAGTGAGGAAAATCCACAGGGCATAAGTATTAAACCATTCTGGAAACAATATTCAGTGATGTAGTCAATGAGTTCAGGAAATGGTTTCTTGGTATTGCGGTCATAAACGAGTTCAATGGCAACAAACATACCCCGACCCCGGACATCACCGATAAATTCATAAATGGACTGGTATTCTAATAATCGGTTCTTCATATATTCACCTTTCTTTAATGCTGAATTTATTAAATCTTCTTTTTCTATCACCTCAAGTGTAGCAAGTGCAGAAGCACAGCAGACTGGATTACCACCAAATGTATTAGAATGTGCACCCTGGACCTTGAAATCAAGTTCCGCATTAAAGATTGCTGCACCAATGGGCAATCCTGAGGCAAGTCCTTTTGCAACAGTGATAAGATCAGGAACAACACCTGTGTATTCTATCGCAAACATCTTTCCTGTCCTTCCCAATCCGGTCTGGACTTCATCAGCGATCAAAACAATTCCGTATTTTTTTGCCATTCGTGCTAATTCCTGGAGAAATTCATCAGGTGGAACTATATATCCACCTTCACCCTGAATCGGTTCAACAAGTATCCCAGCGATCTCTTCTGGTGAAACAAGTTGTTTGAAGTAAATCTCTTCTATTATCCTTACACACCAGATGTCACATTCAGGATATTTTTCATGGTATGCACAACGATAACAATAGGCATAGGGCAGTTGCCAGACACCGGGCATCATTGGAAAATACCTTTCCCGCTGGACAACCTTGCAACCCATAAATGCATTTGCACCCATCGTCCTTCCGTGGAATCCACCGATAAAACCAATGAATTGCCCCCTTTTCTTAGACCATTTACTCAATTTTATTGCAGCCTCAACCGATTCTGCACCAGAATTCGCAAAGAATACCTTTTTCGGAAAATCACCCGGAGTTATCTCGGTCAATTTTTTGGCAAGTTTTGCCTGAACCTCATAGGAAAAATCAGTCCCTGCAAAATAGATAAAATCCTTTATTTGATTGCTGATCGCCTTAATGACCAATGGATGGCTCAATCCGATATTTGTTACACAGACCCCGGTTGTAAAATCAATGAACAGATTTCCATCAACATCCTCAATGACCGCACCCTTTCCCCTTTTTATTGTTAGTGGCAGGTGCTTCGTTGTTGTTGCCAAGTATTTCTCTTCAAATTCAATTATCTCCTTCCCATTCTTACCAGGAATTTCTTTTCCAACAAAAGGGATAACCCCTTTTTTCATATTTTTTCTCCTTGTATTACAGCAACCTTTGAATAGTTTGAACTGCATTTATTTTCGCAATTTACCCTCGCATTCACCTTTAAGGGCAATGACCAAATCTCAATGAATCCTTTTGAATAGTTCTGGTCAAATTCATCTATTCCTTCATAGGTAGCAAGATTTTTCAAATAAAGGCTATTTTCTGAATGCCGTCCAGCAACTATTACTGAACCCTTGTATAATTTTAACCGAACGGTTTTAGAAACATTCCTCTGTGTTTCTTCAATGAATGCAGAGATTGCCTCGCGCAATGGACTGAACCATAATCCACTGTAGACCAGTTCTGCAAAGAGATTCTCCAGAATTGGTTTGAAGTGCAGAACATCCCTTGTCAGCACAAGTTTTTCTAAGTCCTGGTGTGCCTTGATAAGGATTGTTGCTGCAGGCACCTCATATACCTCATGGGACTTGATACCCACCAATCGGGATTCAATATGGTCAATCCTGCCTACTCCCTGCTTTCCGCCGATTTCATTTAGTTTATTAATGAGATTGACCAAACCCATCGGTTCATTATTCAATGCAACCGGCATACCCTTATCAAACTCTATTTCTATATATTCAGGTTCATCCGGCGCCCTTTGTGGTGAGACCGTCCATAAGAACGCATCCTCAGGTGGTTCCCTTGTCTCATCCTCAATCGGACCGCATTCAATACTCCTTCCCCAGAGGTTCTCATCAATGGAATAGACTGATTTCTTTTCTTCTACTGGAATGCCATTCTTTCTGGCATACTCAATCTCATAATCCCTTTTCAGATTGAACTCGCGCACAGGTGCAATCACCTTCAAATCCGGATTCAGCGCTGCTACCCCACATTCGAAACGAACCTGGTCATTTCCTTTTCCAGTGCAACCATGGGCAATATATGTCGCACCTATTTTTTCTGCAATCTTTACCATATGTTTAACAATTAATGGTCGTGCAAGTGCAGTCGCAAGCGGATAGACACCTTCATAAAGGGCATTCGCCTTGAGTGCGGGTAGAATATAATCCTGCACAAATTCCTCCCTCGCATCATATATAAACGCTTGGACCGCACCAATTGTCAGGGCTTTATCCCTTATGCCCTGCATATCTTCGTTCTGACCAACATCAATCGTCAGGGTGGCAACCTTCATATGATATTTTTCTTCTATCATCTTTATCGCCACCGTCGTATCAAGCCCGCCTGAATAGGCGAGTAAAACCTTAATCATTTTACCCCTTTGAATAATTATTCATAAAAAGTGAATAATTATATTTATAATTTAAACCGTGTCAAGGGGGTAATTAAAATAAAAATAATTTTATGATTGGATAAAAAATTATTTAATAGTTTTTGCAGAAGTTTGGAGTTAAGTACTGGAATATATTTAAAGTTCCGAATTGCGTATTTAGAATTACATTTCTACACTATGTTTTAGGCTTAATACATAAATCCTGGAACTTTTTCTTTATCTTCTTTGCATCTTCTATATTATCAACCACAACGAGGATTGTATCATCACCAGCAACAGTTCCGAGTATATGCTCAATTTCCGCAAGGTCAATCACCCTTGCTACTGCCTGGGCTTCACCTGGTGGGGTTTTTATTAAAATAAGATTTCCTGTTTCCTTTATCTCCCGCACAAAGTTTAAGAACTTATTCTTCAATTCACGCTCAGATGAAGCGGTTTCATCAGAGATTTTATATACATAGTCACCCAGTCCTTTTGTCACTTTAATCACGCCTATTTCCCGCAGGTCGCGCGAGAGTGTTGCCTGAGTAACCGAAATGTTGCACTTCTGGAGTTCATCCACGAGTTGTTCCTGAGTCGAAATTTCTTTGGTCTCTATCAATTGACGAATCTTTTGCTGACGCACCTTTTTTATTTTATATTTTGATTGTGACATAAAAAATTATACAAAAAATAACAAAAAAGTCAACTGTTTATTTACAATAAAAAAGGGGTCGGCATAGCCGACCCCGTAGAAGTTTACTTAACTTCCACTTCAATCTCTTTTGTCTTTGCCGATTCAGGCTTTGGTAAGGTTATGGTCAAAATGCCATCCTTATATGTTGCCTTAACCTTATCAGCCTCCACATTATACGGCAGATTTATGGTGCGGGAGAATTTTCCATAGTAACGTTCAATCCTGTGGTATTTTTTATCTTTGGTTTCAGACTCCTGTTTCCGCTCGCCAGAGATAGACAGAACATCGCCATCCACAGTCACCTTAATGTCCTCTTTCTTTACACCGGGTATCTCTGCCCGCACCTCTATATTACCATTGTTTTCCGCAATATCTATAGCCGGCATCCAGTTTTTCATTTCTGGTGCGAAAAATCTCCTGACCATTGAATCATACCAGCGGTCAAAATCATCGTCAAACCTTACCAAATCCTGAAATGGCTCCCAAAGTTTGAGGGTGTTCTTCATATTAATCACCTCCTTGTTTGTTTCCACTTTTTAGACAACAGAATTATTTAAAGGTTAAATCTGAGGTTAAATAATCAGAATTTCTTTATAACCGCCTCATTATCAGCACCGACTGAGATATATGAAACTCTTAGCCCTGTATAGTGTTCAATCAATTTTATATATTCCTTTGCTTCGGCTGGTAAATCTTCAAATGATTTAATCCCGGATATATCTCTTTTAAATCCAGGCATTTCTTCATATACAGGTTTTAATTCATCTGCTATGAATGGGTCAAATTCCTTTGCATTCGCATAACCAACTGCTATCTTTAAAGTATCAAAATTTGATAATACATCAAGTTTAGTCAAAAACAATTCTTTTGCATTGGTCAATCTTGCTGCATATCTAACAACTGAGGCATCAAAAGGACCGCACCTTCTTGGTCTTCCTGTTGTTGCACCATATTCATTGCCATATCTTCTTAAATTTTCCCCAAATTCACCTTTATCTTCGGTAGGAAAAGGTCCCATTCCGACCCTTGTTGTATATGCCTTTGAAACACCAATCACACGCTCAAGGTTTAAAGGAATACCACCAGCACCAACAAATAAACCACCGGTTATCGTATGTGAAGAAGTAACATAGGGATAGGTTCCGAAATTCACATCAAGAAGAGCACCCTGGGCACCTTCAAAAAGTATTTTCTTTCCTTCTGATGTAACCTTTTTTATAAATTCACAATCATCAGTTACAAATGGTTTTAATCTTTCTGCATATTCAAGACATTTTTCAACAACCTCGGTATCAGAGAGTGGTTCTGCATGATATATCTCCATAAGAATAAGATTTTTTCTTGATATATTAACCCTCAATTTTTTTTCTAAATTTTCTAAATAATATAAATCACCCAATCTTATCCCTATCCTTGCATACTTATCTTCATAAGCAACACCTATCCCCTTCTTGGTCGTTCCTAGCCCGTGCGTGGTTTCCTCTTTGATTTTATCAAGGAGTATATGATAAGGAAGGATTAAATGACAGAAACGGGAGATTTTTATCCTATCTTCAATCCAGGGATCAAATTTCTTAACCTCATTGAATTCTTCAAAAAATATTGCTGGATCAAAGACACAACCAGCACCAATAAATCCAATTATGTTTTTATTTATAACCCCACTGGGAATTTGATGGAAAACAAACTTTTTATTATCACGCCAGACTGTATGCCCGGCATTTGGTCCTCCCTGGAACCTTATGTTTATATCATAATCCTTTGCCAGATAGTCAACGACCTTACCTTTACCTTCATCACCCCATTGTAAACCGACAACTGCACAGTTCATAAGTTTATAATAATATCTAATGAAGAGAAAAAGTCAAGCGATTGATAGTCCACTTTTTATTACCATCTGCAAAATTGAACAAAAATATTAAAGTTAAAAGGTTATGAAGAAAAATTGCCTGGTATTGAAGAAAGTGGAAGGCATTCAGATTTCAAACAGGTTGGAAGGTGTTGACTTTTACCGTATGATTGTGAACTTCTTACTCACCTGCTCACCATTCTGTTTCAGGATAATAAAATAGACACCGCAGGCAAGGTCAGAAAGATTTAGAGTCTTTTTACAATCTCCTGTAGAGCAATCTCTTTCAAACATTGACCTAATCCTTTTTCCACTTACATCATAGATTGCCAGTTCAATACCACGCTGAAATTTCTGAGTCCATTCCACATTCAAAAGACCACTTGAAGTACTCGGATAGATATTAAAACCCTGGCTTGCATTCTTTATCCCACTCCTTACCAGGATTACCGTTTGTATCTATGGCAAGGGAATTTCTTGCCCCAATAGATCTGACCAAGAATAACCTTTTTGTCTTTGGACGATATTGATGCGGGCAAACCTCAACCGTGACAATCCTTGCACCATCCATAATTCCTTCACCAGCAATTTTTATAAACCTACCAGGAAAGATATTATCAGAATTATAAACGAGTGTATCTGGGGGAACCCAGGGCATGGTTTCACCGATTGACCTTACTGGTTTTGCTGGGTAGATGTAGTATTCACCAGGTATCTGGACAAACGGGAATTGTGATACAATTAGCGGCTCCGCCTTTGCATTCGGTGGATAAGATAGACTGCCGGCAACTCCGGTGTGCCGGGCTCACCGCGAAGGCTAAATTTCGGTGCCCTTATCCGGTCAAAGTTATTCTCTTTATAAAAAGAGAACTCAGCGGGAGAGTAATCAACCATATATCCCCCCAGAGCAAGATGACCGGTAGACTAATGAGGGTTATGGTTCTTACCAATCTCATTTTTACCTCCTTTTTTGATCCGCCTTCACCATCTCCTTTATAAAACTAACTATCATATTATAACCGAAACTTATAAATTCACTGAGTCCATTCCACTTTTTTAATAACAAGCAAATACCTCTTTAATTCCCCCTTTGCTAAAGGGGGATACAAGGATACAGGGGGATTTCTCTTTCCATCCAGAATATTGACCCTGATTTTCATCAGGCGCTTTAGTCCCATAAAAAAATGAGACTCAAGTTTCTACCTGAGAATTTTTAAGCAAAACCATCTAACGACAAACAATCTTTTTGAATTTAATTCGTCAGAATTTTATAGAATAAAAGGCTTACGCATTAAATTTGGTGTTTTTGCAGGTAATGATAAAAAGTGGCGTGAAATTCAGGTAGATAATCATTGACTAATCAACATTCCTGGATATAATCAATTTTGATAGGAGGACATTTGGCAGGACTAAAAGAAAAAGTGAAAAATTTGACCGAGAGAATAATAAAAAATAATATCTGGCGTCAGAGGGAGTGTATTAATTTGATTCCATCTGAGACAACGCCGAGTTTATTGGTAAAACTATGTGAGATCTCTGACCCTTCTGGAAGGTATGCAGAACACCGGACAATGAAGGGCGAAGAGGTCTATTTTTATCAGGGGACCGATTTTATCAGAGATGTTGAAGAGGAATTGAGAAAGGAAATGGCAGATTATTTTGGCTGCCCGAGCATTGAACTGAGACCTATCAGCGGACAGATGGCCAATGAGGTTGTGTTCAAAGCAATGGTAAAATTTATCAATCGCGATAGAAAACCCGGTGAACCGCTTAGAAGGTTAAAACTCGTGATGAATAATGATTTAAATAAAGGTGGGCATTTAAGTTCCCAGCCAATGGGTGCATTATTTAACTATGTAGAAGAAGACCCCAATACGGGCAAGGAAAATGTCATAAATTTTCCTGTAAAAAAAGAATGTATGCACAAGGCAGACCTCGAAAAAATTGCAGAAATCTTAGACAAACAAAGACCTGAATTGATTGTATTCGGCAAAAGTATGTTTTTGCATAGAGAGCCGGTTGAATTCGTTCATAATCTCACAAAAAATTGGAATCCTCGACCAGTATTGATGTATGATATGGCACATGTCCTTGGTCTTTATGGTGCTTTTCAGGAACCATTCAAAGAGGGCGCAGATATTGTAACTGGTAGCACCCATAAAACATTCTTTGGTCCTCAACGGGGTGTGATCGCATCAACAATTACAAAAGACTCTCCATTTTCAAAACTCTGGGTTGAAATCAAAAGCCGGGCATTTCCAGGTTCAACGAGCAATCACCATTTAGGAACCCTGCTTGCATTACTTATGGCAACCTATGAAATGAATGCATTCAAAAAAGAGTATCAGTCACAGGTAATAAGGAATGCTAAGGCATTTGCCCGTGCATTAAAGGATTGTGGTATTGATGTAGAGGGGGATGAAAAAGATGGATTTACTGAAACCCACCAGGTCGTGATAAGGGTTAAAAAATATGGTAGTGGAAATGAACTTGCAAGAAAACTTGAAGACAACAATATTATTGTAAATTACCAGGCATTGCCTGATGATGAAAGTTTTCTTGATGCAAGTGGTATAAGAATGGGTGTTCAGGAAATGGCAAGATTCGGTATGAAGGAAAAGGATTTTGGTCCGCTGGCAGGATTGATTACAGATGTGATAACGAAAAACAGAAATGTCAAAGAAGAAGTAAAGAAACTTCGCAGCCAATTTTCAAAGATGGAATACTGTCTAACTCCTGAACAGGCAATCCCATTTGTAGCAAAGATCTTCTCAAGTATTTTCCCTGATATTGATTATTTTAAGCTCTTTGTAGAGAATTTAGAAAATTTTATAAAGTGATTGCTAACGAATAAAACTCATTATGAATTGCCTGGCAAAAAAATTAGGAAAATTGTTGTTAAAGAAAAATCTGAGCCTGAGTATCTGCGAATCCTGCACCGGTGGCATGCTCGGGAGCATAATAACAGAGATACCTAAAAGTTCAAAATATTTTAAAGGCGGGGTAATTGCATACTCAAATGAAATAAAGAATAAGATCATCGGTGTTAAAATGAAAACACTCAAAAATTTTGGTGCGGTGAGTAGCCAGACTGCAAAAGAAATGGCACGCAATGTAAAAAAAATTACCAATTCTGATATTGGAATTTCCATAACCGGGATTGCTGGTCCAGGTGGTGGCACGAAAACGAAACCCGTGGGTCTTGTTTATATTGGAGTGGCAACAGGGAAAAAAGTAAGGGTGGAAAAAAACATCTTCTCCGGAAACAGACAACAGATAAGACAAAAAGCCTGTGCAAATGCATTGAGATTGACGAACCAAATACTTGAAGGAGAAAAATGAGAACATTCATTGCAGTAGAAATACCGGAAAAACAGAAAAAAATGGTCTGGGAATTTATAAATGAACAGAAAAAAAAGAAACTGCCGATAAAATGGGTTGAATTTGAAAATCTCCATATCACCCTGAAATTTCTCGGTGAAATAGAGGAAAAAAAATTGAGCAGAATTTTAACGGTCCTGTCAACGATCAGTGGTAGAACAAAATCATTTAATCTATGCCTGGAAAATTTTGGTTGTTTTCCCGGTATTAGAAATCCAAGGGTTGTCTGGGTAGGTGTTTCTCAAGGCGGAGATGAAATGATTAAACTTGCAACAGAAATTGAAGATGATTTGAACAAAATCGGTTTCAAAAAAGAAGGGAAAAAATTCCATCCCCACCTGACGATTGGTAGGATTAAAGCACCCTGCAGGGTCGATGACATCATAAATCAAACGATTAAAACCGAGGTCTTTGATGTCAAAGAATTTATTCTCTTTAAATCGACCCTTTTGCCCTCTGGGCCGGTCTATGAAAGACTAAATAAATTTCCTTTACTCTGAAGGTAATTCAGGAACGACCCTTATTCCCCGTTTTGAACCTGGTGTATTGTCAAATACTTCAACTATGTAAAACAACAAAAGGGGAAATATCCTGGGAAACTTTCCGTGCATATACTCATGGGCAAGATTTACAAATTGCAATAACTTCTTTTCACCGGGCAGGGCAGCCTCATCTTCAGGATGGACGATGTGCGCAACCGTCCTCAACTCGTATGTCGGTATATCCATAAAAACAATCGTTGCAACAGGATTTTCCATTATATTAAGAAAAGTATGGGTTTCAAAATCCTTTGTTGTATATAATTCCAATGAAGTCTGTTTGCGCCAGTCAAAGAAATCAGCATTTTCATATAATGACTTTAATACATCCATTTTTTCCGGCATTTTCTTATCAAATGTGCTTTTCAAAAGGTCTATTGCCTCATCTAATTTTTCATCCTTTGGTGCCAAGCCCGTTCCTTTCACAGCATTATTCAATGAAAATTGTGAATCAAATCTCTTAAGTCCATAGGTTGCAACAACCCCTGAATGAGGTCCGCCCAATTCCGGCATTTTGCCAGATTTGATATTGTCAATAAATTCAAGCCTTCTTTTCAAATTCCATTCTATGAATTCTTTATTTGGTTCAATCAATGAATAAGTCTGCCATTTTCCATCAATCTTTGCCTTAATCTTGCCTGTGCCATATAGAGAGAGATCCACTGTCTTCTGGACAAATTTACCATTCAACCATAGATTTTTCTTTGAATGCTCCCATTTACCTGCCCACAATAACTTCGGCAGACTTTTAAGCGATAAAAAAGTGCTTATAAAAAAACCGATTGATTTAAGGAAATTTCTCCTTGTCATTAAAACCCCCTTATTATTTTTTTTCTTCCCATCATTTTTAAAAATTCTTTAACTATATCAGGATCAAACCTATTCCCGCTGAATGATTCAATTATATCCATTGCCCCTTCACTGGAAAATGGCTTTCGGTAAGAACGTATCGTCGTCAAAGCATCATAAACATCACAGACTGCGAGGATCCTTGATTCCAGGGGAATTTCATTCTCCTTCAAACCATCTGGATAACCAGTGCCATCAAAATTCTCGTGATGATGTTTTATTATGGGAACAACCTCTTTTAAACCTTCGATCTGTTCAAGCATCCTTGCACCTTCAACCGGATGCCTTTTTATCTCAGAAAATTCAAATTCATCAAGGGCACCAGGTTTATTCAATATCGCTTCACTTATACCAATCTTGCCTATATCATGCAATAAACCTGCCCAGTAAAGCAATCTCTTTCTGCCATCGGCAATTCCAATTCTTTCGGCTAATTTCATTGCCAATTCAGTGACTCGCTCTGAATGTCCACGGGTATATGAATCTTTTACTTCCATTGCAAGAACGAGTGCCTTTATCGTCTCAGTATAACTCTTTTCAATCTTTTCGTAAAGAATTGCATTCTCAAGGAATGTAGCAATCCTGTGGGCGATATCATCAAGCAGATCTATCGTCATCAAATCAAAACGGGCTTTAATATTGCTCTGAAAATCTATTACCCCCAGAACCTTTGTTCCTGAAATAAGCGGAATTGCTATTTCAGATTTTATTCCATCGATTGCCGGAACATATTTTTCATCTTTTTCCACATCTGCTACATAGATTAATCTCTTTGTCTTCATTGCCTCACCAACGATACCACGATATAAAAGCACAGATTCAAATTCAGGTTTTATTTTGACATTTTTTGTTATTGCCTTAATCTCAAGTTTTTCATTCTTTTCATCAGGGATCAATATCGTGGTGATAAGATTGCCGAGTGCCGAGTCAATCAAATCTACCGCAGTCTTGAGCAATGTATCTATACTCAATATACTGCTGATATGATACTCAATTTGATAAAGTAGGGTCAGATCATTAATTGCCCGGTTCAATTGTTCAAAAAGTCGCGCATTATAAATAGCAATCGCAGATTGATTCGCCATAAGTTTTAAAAATCTGACCGCACTATTCGTAAATATATTTTTTCTATACTTATCCCAGCACATTAACACGCCCAGGAAATTATCTCTGATCATAAGGGGTAGGGCAATAAAAGATGCAACATCCATATCAGATGACAGTTCAGCCCGGTTAAATTTTTTTAATAACCTTTTATATTCCGGGCTCAGCATCACCTTCCTTCGTCTAAAAATTTCAGAAAGGATCTTTGAATTACCAATAATTATTTGGGGATGTCCATCCTCGCGTTTCCCATTATGAATAAAAAAAACCGGGTTCAAACTATTCTTTTCCCGGTCATAGAGATCAATCCTTAAATTTTTTACTCTGACAATCGTCTTCACCTGTTCATACATTTTATTATAAAGTCTTTCCGGGTTTAATTCAGTAACGACAATCCTGTTTATATCATCCACCATTTTTAACCCTGTCACCTCATCACTCATAGTCTTCAGAATCACATAACTATGGAGGCAGACTCCAAGCATAAGCGATTCTTTATTAATCTTTGATATTTGTTCTGCATTTAATTTTCTATTCAAAAACTGGACCATCAATATACCGATGGTATCTCCATTGAATACAACAGGGATTATTAAAATCCTGCCCGGAATATTACTAAATAATTTATATTTTCCCCCGGGTTTCAATAATAAAGGGAATCTTTTTGAGGTTGTTGGAACGGGTATATCCCTGCCCAATCTCAATATCTTTGCATTTTTTAAATAAATATCATTGCCAACCGATGTTAAAAAATATAATAATTTTGTTTTTACATCACAGGTATATATTGCGATGCTATCTGCACCTGATTTTTTAATAAAAGAACGGGCAATATCATTGAGATATCGCTGAACCTCTCTCAATGACGCCCGTTGAAACTTCATCGGGCTATTATATTTAAATAGACTTAAATGTCAAGTGAAAAACAATGTGCTTGACAAGGACAAAAATTTATAGATAATTAAAATATGAGAATTGAATCCATTTGCCCCGGGCATAATAGGATTGATTACAATAATTTACCAGAAGGAGTCAAGAAGTGGCAATAAGATCAAAAAAGGATAATAAAGGAAAAATTAAAAACCCTGCTTCCGCATTCAAATCACCTGTGAAGAAATTAGAAGAAGAGAAAGGTTATGCTGTATTTGCCGTGGGTAATGAATTTTATTGTGTTGACCTTGATTCAATATTTGAAATCCTGCACGACTTTGTGATTGTGCCGGCTTCGCACCTGCCTGAACATTTTGAAGGTGTTATAAATTTGAGGGGGGAATCAATCCCTGCAGTCAATTTGAAAAAACTCTTGAATATCGTTTCTGATACAAATTTTCAGGTGTGCATAGTCTCTATATCCGCCAGTGAAAAGATTGGATTTTTAGTAGACTCAGATGTCGAAATAATAAAATCTTCAGAATGCCAGTCCTTTGCCATGCCTGATTGTTTTAGTGCCGAAGAACAAAAATTTCTTGAGGGAATAATAGAATATAAAGGAAGGTTGACAGGGATTATAAAGTTAAATCAAGCCTTAAAAACCCTAACCGAATGGAGGTCAAAAAATGAGAATAAATGAAAATCTTTTTCCTTTTTTAGGATTTCTAATTCAGGCGTTCCTTTTTTTGCCAATTGCAAGAAAACTTTTGCTGTTTCAGGGTAACTATATAACTTATTTAATTGTTATCGTCATCGCCTTTTTCTATAACCTGATTTCTAAATTCAAACAGTCACCAAAAGGAACCTTCGGATTCTTTTTCTTTTCTACATTTATTGCATTCATAATATCAGAATTGCTCTTTCATAATTATCCTGATACACTGTCATTACTTTTTATTTATGGTTTTGTGACCGCTCTCTTTGTAGCCACAATCCTGTATCATCTCAAAAAAATTCTATTTGAAATTAGAGAAAGTGGTTATCACTTTGGATTGGAAATTACCCTCTCCTTTTTTGCTCCATCAGCATATATCGTTAGTTTACTTCCTTTTTTATCGCTCATTCAATCAATACAGATATTTGCCATTCTAATAGTTATTTCATTGTTTGTCGGACTTGTCATCACTATTTCATTCAATGCGCTGTTGAACCAGTTCAAATCAAAAATAATGGAGAAATCCGATGACATTGAAAATTTAAGTTCTATCCCATTGCTAAAACAACTTTATTACACCTGCAAGGAATTTTTTATCAAGACCGGGACCTCACTTGGAGAAATAGAGAATTTAAGCAAAGAAATCAGGAGTTCTGTTGAGGACCTCTCTTCGGCTTCTGAAGGAATGAATGCATCGCTCGAAGAAGTTTCTTCCACGGTCCAGCATATTGCCAAAGGCGCCCAGGACCAATCTGAGGCAATTACATCAATCGCCCATTCCATTGAAGAACTTGATAATCTTACAACATCAATCTCCGCACAGGTGAAAATGGTGAATGTATCATCAAGGAGAACAACAGAATCAGCCAAAAAAGGGATGGAATTCACAGTCCAGCAGGCAAAAATCCTTAAAGACATATTTGAGCAAACAAAAGTTACAGAGGATAAAATGGCGAAACTTCGGGACCAGGCAACAGAGATTAAAAAGATCGTCGATATTATTCAGGGAATAACTGAACAGACCGACCTCCTTGCCCTGAATGCAGCAATTGAAGCAGCCCGTGTTGGTGAACAGGGTAAGGGGTTTGCGGTTGTGGCTGATGAAATCAGAAATCTTGCAAACGAGACCCAGCGTTCTTCAACGACTGTAGAAAACCTTATAAATGAAATAAATAAAACGACCGAAGAACTCAACAGCCTTCTCAACCTTGAACGAGAAAAAATTGATGAAGCCAACATATCCGCAAGCCAGACTGAAGAAGAATTCACAGGCATTGTGAAGGCAGTGAATCTGGTTACTGATATGATCGGACGGATAAATGATGCGGCTGCGAACCAGTTGACCCATACAAAGGAACTGGTGAAAAAAGTAGAGCAGGTTGCGCAGGTTGCAGCTGATACTGCTGCAGCAACTGAAGAAGTCTCAGCCGCAGCAGAAGAGCAGACCGCCTCTATGGAACAGTTCACTTCTACTGCCCAGATTCTTTCCCAGGTCGTTTCAAAATTGAACGAGATAATAACCCAATTAAAAAAGTGAACTATTATCTTTATTACCAAATTGGCAGAGTAAAAATGGCAACCGATATAAATGAAATTAAGGAAATCATACGTCCAAAGAATATCGTCTTTGAAGGAAAAATACCTAAAAACCTCGCCGGTTTCTGTGAATTCCGGGGAAAAAGATTGTGGGTCTTTGATCTTGCGGTATTCTTGGGTATTGAACAAGGAAAAGATTTTGAAATAATCATCGCAGAAATAAATGAAACTCTGATTGGGTTTAAAGTTGGAAAGGTATACGGCATCGTCTCTACCGATGAGATATTTCCTTATCCAGGAATTGTAGAAACAAAGGACTATCTAATGGGCATTATAAAAAGTGACCAGGAAATTATCCAGGTTCTCTCTTTCGTAAAAATAATCTCGGGTGCCCGTCTGAAGGCAATCCAGAAATATCTATGAAAATAGGTTTTATCCAGTTCAGTCCAGTATTTGGTGCAAAAGAAAAAAATCTTGAAAAGGTAGAAAAACTTTTAAATAATATTAGCGCGGACCTGATTGTCCTCCCAGAATTATTTAATACCGGTTATCTATTTTTAAATAAAGAGGAACTAATGGAGTTGGCAGAACCCAAAGATGGAAAAACCTGTGATTTTATTCATAATCTATGCAGGAAGAAAAATTGTGCAATCGTTTATGGCTTTGCTGAAAAAGATGAAGGTAATCTATATAATTCAGCAATTCTGATGTCTGCCAGAGGTATTATTGGACATTATCGCAAGACCCATCTATTTTTTGAAGAGTGGTTCATCTTCAAACCAGGGGATCTGCACTACCAGGTCTGTGAATATAAGGGTGTAAAGATCGGGATTTTAATTTGTTTTGACTACATCTACCCTGAGGCAATGCGAACCCTTGCTTTGAAGGGTGCCCAGATTGTCGTGCTCCCGGCAAATCTTGTCTTGCATTTCTGCCCTGATGCTATGGTCACAAGATCATTAGAAAATCGTATATTCACAATACTGGCAGATAGAACGGGTTTTGAAGAACGGGGAACAAAAAAACTGAAATTTATCGGTAAAAGCCAGATCGTCGCACCTGATGGCGAAATCCTAATAAGGGTTGGTGATGATGAATGTGTAAAAGTAATTGAGATAGATCCCCTGATTGCCCTTGATAAAAAAGTAACCCCCTACAACGATATTTTCAAACAGAGACGCGAAGACCTTTATTTTCATTGATAAATCCTATCTTGCAAAAATTATTTAATTGGCTATAATAGGATATGAGTGGAATTGTCGGTTTGATCTCAAAAAAAGATTGCAAAGAAACCCTTTTTTATGCAACAGATTATCATTCCCATCTCGGCACTGAATATGGTGGTATCGCGATATTTGACGGCAAAAAGATAACAAAAAAGATACACAGCATTGCCAAGGCACAATTCAAATCAAGATTTTATGAGGATATTGACTTTATGCAGATGCATGGAAATGCAGGGCTTGGTGTCATAAGCAACCACGATACACAACCACTAATAATGAGATTGAAATTCGGTGAGTATGCAATATGCGGGACTGGCTATATTGATAATCAAATTGATATTGCGAGGAAAATGATCCGTGAAGGCTTGGTTCTAACCGAAGCCTATGATGACCGGGCGAATCAAATTGAACTCGTTGCCCATCTCATAAACAAAGGTAAGAACCTTATCGATGGTATTGAGTATATGTTCAACAATATTCAGGGTTCAATGTCCCTTTTACTTTTGGGAAAAGAAGGAATCTATGCAGTGCGTGATAAATATGGAAGAACCCCACTTGTTCTGGCGATCAAAAATAGTGAAAAAATCGTTGTTTCAGAGACTTGTTCCTTTAAGAACTTAGGATTCAAGACCGAAAAATTTTTAGGACCCGGTGAGATACTATTATTGACTGAAAGCCGGATAAGACAGATCAGGAAACCGACCAATGATTTAAGATTGTGCACCTTCTTATTTGTCTATACCGGATTTCCAGCATCTGAATACGAAGGGAAGAATTTGGAAGAATTCAGGGAAGAATCGGGCAGGCTCATTGCGCGCAAGGATGATGTTGATGTTGATATGGTCGCGGGTATTGCTGACTCAGGAACTGCCTATGCCCATGGTTATTCTTATGAATCAGGTGTTCCGGTCAGAATTCCTCTTTTGAAGTATACACCGGGATGGGCAAGGAGTTATGTCCCACCTTCTCAGGAGATTAGAAATCTTGTTGCCCTTATGAAACAGGTGACCGCAGAGAGTCTGATAAAGAATAAAAGGATTGCTATTACCGAGGACTCAATTGTAAGGGGAACGCAATTAAAAAATTATCTATTGGTAAAATTGTGGAATACCGGGGCAAAGGAAATCCATGTGAGACCCGCATGTCCGGCTTTGATGTTTCCCTGTAAATTTCTTTTTTCCACAAGAACCCTTGACGAACTCTTTGCTCGCAGGATCCTTAAAAAGATCCTGGGCAGACATCCTGATGATATAAAACCATATCTTGATCCTGATTCAAGACAATACAAAAAAATGCTTGCGGCGATGGAAAAGGATGTGAACATCACCTCCCTGAGATACCAGAGACTTGAAGATATGATTTTGGCAACCGGACTTAATAAGGAAACCCTCTGCACCTATTGCTGGATTGGACAGGAGAAGGCAGGTCAATAGATGGGTAACCGGTTATCAGAAAATCAGGGAAAGATGAAAATAATTGACTTAAGAAGTGATACAGTTACACTTCCTACCCAGAGGATGCGTGAGGCGATATACAATGCTGAGTTAGGTGATGATGTATTTGAAGAGGACCCGACGGTCAATAGACTGGAAAAAATCGCTGCTGAAATCGTTGGCAAAGAAGCAGGTTTACTTGTATCAAGCGGGACCCAGGGTAATCTAGTTGCGATATTGACCCATTGTGCAAGGGGTGATGAGGTAATACTCGGTAACCTCTCCCATACCTTCTTGAATGAAGTGGGAGCGATATCAGCACTCGGTGGCATACACCCCCATACTGTGACAAATCAGGAAGATGGCACGATGGATTTAAAGGATATTGAATCCGCAATAAGGGGTGATAATATTCATTATCCGAGAACAAAACTTATCTGTATTGAGAATACGCATAACCGTTGTTATGGGGCACCCCTTACTGTTGAATATAGCAGTGCGGTCTGTGAACTTGCCCATCGTCATAATCTTAAGGTCCATCTTGATGGTGCAAGAATATTCAACGCCGCTATATCTTTGAATGTGGATGTCAAGGAATTGACCCGAAATGTAGACTCTCTAAGTTTCTCCCTTTCAAAAGGGCTCTCTGCACCAGTGGGTTCAGTCGTCTGCGGAACAAAGGAATTTATAAAAGAAGCAAGAAGATACAGAAAGATGCTGGGTGGTGGAATGCGTCAGGCAGGAATCATTGCTGCACCAGGCATTGTGGCAATTGAAGATATGATAGACAGATTAAAAGAAGATCATAATAATGCAAGATTGCTTGCCCAGGGTCTATCTCAAATTCCTGGATTGTCAATCGATCTTCAAAAAGTAAAAACAAATATCTTATACTTTGATCTTATCAGTAATAAAATCTCACCCCAGGATTTACTGATAAAAATGGAAGAAAAGGGTATAAAATTTTTAAGCACCGGTCCGAATCGTTTCCGAATGGTAACACACTTCGGCATCACTGAAGAAGATATACAAATTACTGTTGATTCATTAAAAAAATTACTCTCTCTTTAACTTAAAAAATCTTATTTCATCCTCCAGACCTTTGGGCACAGAAATTCCTACAACTGCACAATGGTTAAACTTTGGTGATTGCAAAACTTTTACTATCTCTACCTCACATTTTTCTTTACCCTCGCGGTCAAGGCCGATTGCCTTTGCACCCTTTTCTGGAATAGGCAATAGTTCATAAGGTATATATAAAATTGAATACTGTTCAGGCCCCTCATCAATCACAAAGATTGCCAGTCCCGGACATTTTGGAATGCACAATAAACAACCAGTGCATTTCTCATAATCAACTTCGGGCAGTTCAATTATACTACCCTTGATCGTAATCGCACCCTGTGGACAGGCATCAACACAGGGGTTACAGGGAATCTTTTCCGGACACTCGATCACAACATATGGTCTTTTTCTCCTTCTCTCTTCTGAAATTTTAATATCCATAACGCTATTATAAATAAAATTTCTTAATGGTCAAGGATTTTTAACAATTGCAATTATATCATTAACTGCCTTATCCATAAGTGCCTTAAAATCGTGGAATAATTTTGGAATCACGATACCGGGTAGGACATCCGCGCCCATTTCCCTTGCTGTTTTTTCAATCTGCTTTACTGCCCGAGAACCACCAAGACATCTAAATGGAAATCCCATTGTAACAAACGGCATCACCTTTTTACCGGAAAGCCCGCTTGATTTTTTTATTGCCTCGATGATGACCGGACAGGCAGAAAATGCCCAGACCGGACCACCGAACATAATAAAATCAAAATTTGAGCAATCGGTTACATTCATAATTTTAAAACCCTGCCCTGGTCCAGTCACTTTTACATCTGTTTTGATATTAACAAGTTCAACATGATGCCTTTCTTTAATCAACCCATTGACTATACGACTGGCAAATTCTTCAGTCGTTCCGGTAACTGAATAATAAATAATTCCAATATGCATAATGCCTCCTTATAAAAAACACTGCGGATCTTCGGCATAAAAATCATTATTTATCGCATAGGCAAGTGCACGACAGCCAAAACATTGTTCAATTACACAATTTCTGCACCTGCCTTTCAAATTATCCATAATATTATTTTTTAGAATTTTTAAACGCAAAAGTATTTCACCAAAATCCTCCTGCAATAAATTGCCAATCCTCGTTGGGAATCTGCGACAGGGGAATACATCTCCATTCGGCATCAATGCCATTGATTCCTCACCAAGATTGCACAATGCACCCTTCAATTCATTTGAATTTTTAAATATTATGTGAAAAGCCTTGTATGGAAGCAATTCTTTTGGATTGTAATCAAGATTGACAAATTTTATGATATCTTCTATTACAACAAACCACTCATCTTTTTTCAAATATTGATTCTTTAATAATAATCCCCGGCCCCAGGGAACAAATCTTTCAACAATTACACCATCAATATTTAAACCCTTTGCGAGACCGAGCATTCTATTTAAATTCCGATAATTGTAACTTCCGAGGGTAAACATTAAGATGATTTCTTTTTTGCAAATACGACGGAGACAATCAATATTCATAAGCACCCTATCAAATACACCTCTACCCCTTATCTTGTCATTAGATTCTGAATCACCGCCCTCCAGTGAAATCTTGATCTCTCTTAATTTCTTCAAACGATTCAATTTTTCCGCAGTCTCTTTATTTAGCAATAAGCCGTTGGTAATTATATTGAAACTACTAATATTATCAATCTTACCCATTATATTTAGAAGTTCAAAAAAATTCTTGTATAAAAGTGGTTCGCCACCAGTTACATTTATCGTTATCTTTCTATCCTTGAGCCCATCGGTTACCTTTAATAGAATCTTTTTATTATCATCAATTTTTAGTTCACTGTTATGGGAGAAATCATCCTGATAACAATGATAACAGCGAAGATTACAATAGTTCGTTATGTGCCATTGAAAACCAAAATATTGCATTCATTATTTTATCTAAAATTATAACTTAGTCAATAAAATCGAACATAATTGATTGCTCATCAAATTAGACTTCTGTATTGATTTTTTCAGGATCTTATGTATAATTAGATGAGGCAATAGATATGGAATATTTCTTCACTGGTGTTGTAATTTTGATTGTCGGATTAATCATCTTCATCGTGGTTCTTTTCCAGAGGATGCAAAAAAAGAGTGAGGTATTATCTCAGATTGCGATTCTCACCGATGAGTTAGACCGCCAGAAACAGGAAAATATCGGATTGAGAAACGAATTACGGGAAATCACTTCTCAGGACAATCTACTATTTTCTTCACTTATAAGACTTACATCGAGGTTGGAACCACTTGAAATTGCAAGAGAAACTGTGGGTTTTTTAAACAATTACCTAAATGCTCCAATGGTTGCACTTTTTTTTCTTGACGAAAAAGAAAAAAGACTAAATCTCGTTGCCCACCACGGTTTAAATGAAAACTGGATTCCAAAACTTGTTTATGATGTCGGTGAAGGAAGAGTAGGGGTTACCGCAGAAAAAAGAATACCATTAAGCCCAAATGAGTCTGAAGTTTTGAGGATTAAAGAATCCTATTCTTTCTTTATCCCTGATATTTGTTATCCACTTGTCTATCAAAACAGACTCTTTGGTGTTATTGCATTTAATCGTGAAAAGCATCTTGATGAAAGAGAAAAAAACATAGTCGGTGTGGTTGTCAGAATCACTTCAATTGCCCTGCAAAACACCCTGAGTATGGCAATTATGCGCGACCTTGCCTCTATCGACCCGCTCACAAAGTTATACAATATTGGCTTCTTTAGAGATAAACTTGCAGAAGAATTAAATCGCGCAAAGAGATTCCAGCATAATCTTTCAGTGGCAATCATTGATCTTGATAATTTCAAATATTTTAATGATACATTCGGGCACCAGGCCGGTGACCAGTTATTAATCCGCCTCGCCAATATCTTCAGCAAATATTTCCGTGATACCGACCTTGTTGCGCGATATGGTGGAGACGAATTCATTGTTATGTTCCCGGAAACAAAAAAAGAAGAATCAGCAAAAATGGTTGCAACTTTATTAAGTAATTTCAGGATGTATGATTTTGCCCAGGGTGAGAAAAAAATTGGTTTCTCTGCCGGTATTGCAACATATCCTGATGATGGATTAACACCATCTGATTTAATCAAGAACGCAGACAAGGCACTCTATGAAGCAAAGAATGCGGGTCGTAACCGGGTGATGATGTTCTATCATAAACTTGAAAAAAATCTAAACCACAAAAAATTCCAGTTATATGAAAATTTATGCATGATATAATCAATCAGATAAAAAATAATTTGCATTTGCCAATTTCTATTATGGAAGTCTGTGGGACCCATACAATGGCTATTGCGAAATCAGGAATAAGAAGGATGTTACCTGAAAATTTAAAACTCCTTTCAGGACCAGGATGCCCGGTCTGCGTGACACCCCAGGAAGTAATAGACTGGACGATTGAACTGGCAAAGAAAAAAGAAGTGATAGTTACTACATTTGGTGATATGGTGCGTGTTCCGGGGACCGAGGGAAGTCTTGAAATTTATCATCCTGTTGTTCTCTACTCAGTCAGGGATTCTCTCAATATTGCCCGGGAAAATCCCAAAAAAGATGTTGTATTCATCGGTGTTGGCTTTGAAACTACATCGCCAACCGTTGCCGCAACAATTCTTGAAGCCGATGCAAAAAATATAAAAAATTTTTATATCGTTCCTGCATTCAAATTGATTCCACCTGCACTTGAATTCATTGCACATTCACCACAGATAAAAATCAATGGTTTTATCCTACCTGGCCATGTATCAACAATCATCGGTTCAAAACCCTATGAATCTATTGCTAAAAAATATCACATCCCGGGTTGTATCACAGGATTTGAACCAATTGATATCTTGATGGGTATAAAAGACATTATTGAACAAATCATCAATAAAGAAGCAAGAATAGATATTGAATACAAAAGGGTTGTAAAACCAGCAGGTAATCAGGTCGCTCTAAGAATACTTGAAAGAGTCTTCAAACCTGTAGATTCTTCCTGGCGCGGTATTGGGAAAATCCCAAAATCAGGGCTCACTTTGAAAAAAGAATTTGAAAGGTTTGATGCAACAAAAAGATATGATATAAAAGTTTTAAAATCAAAAGAGCCTAAAGGATGTCTGTGTGGTAAAATATTGCTCGGATTAAAGATACCACCCGAATGTCCTTTATTTGCTAAAAAATGCACACCAGGGAATCCGATTGGTGCCTGTATGGTATCTTCAGAAGGTTCTTGTGCTGCATACTACAGATACAGGGATTATTAGAAATACATAAATGCCTAAATACCTAAATGCATAAAAAGAAGATTACAAAAGAATTGATTGATAATCTATATGGATTGCTCAATCCCTGCCGACTCTGCCCCAGAGAATGCAGGGTGAATAGACCCGCAGGTGAATTGGGCAATTGCAGGGCTGGATTTAAACCAAAAGTTTCTTCATATCATCAGCATTTTGGCGAAGAATACTGCCTTGTCGGAAGGTTTGGATCAGGGACGATCTTTTTTACCCATTGTAATCTCCACTGTGTATACTGTCAGAATTATGATATTAGCCAGCATGGTATCGGCAGAGAAATAACAATTGAAAACCTTGCCCGGATGATGATGGAATTACAGGAACTCGGTTGCCACAATATCAACCTTGTCACACCTACACCCTGGGTCCCCCAGATTGTAGAAGCATTATCATTAGCCGAGCAAAATGGATTGAATATTCCAATAGTCTATAACTGCGGAGGTTATGAGTCTGTCGAAACCCTGAAAATGCTTGAAGGCATTATAGATATTTATATGCCAGATATAAAATATGGTGATAATAAAAAAGGTGAAAAATATTCAAAGGTGCCTGATTACTGGGATGTCGTGAGGAAGGCATTGAAAGAGATGCACAGACAGGTTGGCGATTTAATCATTGAAAATGGAATTGCAAAAAAGGGCCTATTGATAAGACATCTTGTCCTGCCCAATGACCTTGCGGATTCAAAGAAATGCCTTGAGTTTATAGCAAATGAAATATCAGAAAATACTTTTGTAAATATAATGGACCAGTATTATCCAGCATATCGTGCGAATGAATACCCTGAATTAAGTCGTAGAATCAAACCAAAAGAGTATATTGAGGTCGTGGATTCGGCAAAACTGAAAAGAAAAGATGTGTTTTAGAAAAGGACAGCAAGAAGGGGGAAACAAGGGTGAAGAATGGTAAATAAAAGGGAAAATGGCAAATCAGAATAGAAATTTCTTTCTGCAGAAGACCTTTCTGGCGTTAAATTATCCAAATTATCGTCTTTGGTTTATTGGGCAATTGGTTTCACTATTCGGCACCTGGATGCAAACAACTGCACAGGGCTTCTTTATATATGAATTGACCCATTCTCCAGCACACCTTGGTTATGTTGGTTTTGCCGCTGGTTTACCTACCTGGCTCTTTATGCTTTATGCCGGTGTGATCGCAGACCGTATCCCGAGAAGAAAAATAATGCTCATCACCCAGACCACAATGATGACGCTTGCATTTATCTTAGCAACCCTAACATTTTTGAAAATCGTTCAACCCTGGCATATCATCCTGCTGGCACTGGGGATGGGAACTGCGAATGCATTTGATGCACCTGCACGCCAGGCATTTGTTCGCGAACTCGTTGAACCTGATGCAATGACAAATGCAATCGCTCTAAATTCTGCAATGTTCAATACTGCAATTGCAATCGGTCCTGCTGCTGGTGGCATCATCTATGCTGCACTCGGACCTGCCTGGTGTTTTACCATAAATGGCTTGTCCTTCATTGCGGTCATCTCTGCGTTATTGACGATGAAACTGAAAGTCTCTTATAAACCAAAGACTGATAATTCTCCGATAATGGATTTGAAAGAGGGTATTAAATATACAATCAACCATCCTGCGATACGATACCTCATATTGACGATAGGAATAATCGCCCTTTTTGGTGCCACCTTTGTTACACTGTTGCCAGCCTGGGCAGTAAAGATTCTACAGGGTGATGCACGAACCAATGGATTCCTGCAGACTGCGCGTGGACTTGGAGCACTCTGCTCTGCCCTCTTCATTGCCTCTTTAGGTATATTCCATTTCAAAGGAAAACTCCTTACCATCGGCACATTCTTATACCCGATTTTTATTATTCTATTTGCCTCAACCCATAATTTTACCGCATCAGTCATTTTCCTGTTTCTTGCCGGAATGGGACAGATTCTGATTATGAATCTCAGCAATGCCCTTGTCCAAACCCAGGTTGATGAAAGTATGCGTGGCAGGGTAATGGGGATATACACATTCTTCTTCTTTGGGCTTTTACCTTTTGGCTCACTCTGGATCGGCACGGTTGCCCAATTACTGGGAGTAAGATCTGCCATCTATATTGCCGCATCAATAACCCTAATCTATGCAATCCTGATTTATTCCTTTGGTCGACAGATCTGGAAATTGAAGTAAAAAGATTGACTTTAAAATACTTCCGAATATAATAGCAACTATGATTAGACTCTATTGCCAGTTATGCGGAAAAAGGTTCAGTGATGAACAACCTTTATGGCGGTGTTCCTGTGGCGGGCTTATTGACATAGAGATAAACGCCCGATTATCATTAAGGGGATTGAAAAAAAGACCACCAGGTATATGGCGGTATCGAGAGATGCTTCCAATAAGGGAAGATAAAAATATTGTGAGTTTCAATGAAGGATTCACACCACTCGTAGAGATAAAAATAAAAAATAAACCAGGCCTCTTTAAAATGGATTTTCTGTTTCCCACTGGTTCTTTTAAAGACCGCGGGGCATCCATAATGGTAAGTAAAATAAAAGAACTCGGGATAAAGAAGGTCTTGATTGATTCTTCGGGAAATGCTGGCTGTGCAGTGAGTGCCTACTGCGCAAAGGCAGGGATTGAATGTATGGTTCTGGTTCCTGAAAATACGAGTGAAGAAAAAATGAAACAGATTAAGAGTTATGGGGCAAAACTATATATTGTTCAGGGAAACAGGGATGAGACTGCAAGGGTTGCCCTGAAACTTGCTGAAAAAAATTATTATGCAAGCCACTATTATAATCCTTTCTTTTTTCACGGGACAAAGACATTTGCCTATGAAATCTCTGAGCAGTTGGGCTGGAGAGCACCTGATACATTAATCCTGCCTGTAGGAAATGGCACACTCATACTCGGCGCATATATAGGTTTTAAAGAACTCCATAATCAGGGACTCATAAAAAAAATACCAAAACTCATTGGAATCCAGACAAAAAATTGTGCACCCATATACTGGATGTTTAAGCGCCACACAAACTATGTTCCGATTCTATCTACAAAACCAACAGTTGCTGAAGGGATTGCGGTTGGAATTCCACCAAGAGCAAATCAGATCATCAGGACAATAAAGATGACAAAGGGGACGATAATCACCGTATCAGAAAGAGAGATAAAACAATCCCTGGAAGAAACAAATCTTTCTGGAATCTACATTGAACCGACTTCTGCCACTGCAGTTGCCGGTGTAAAAAAATATCTGGGTTTGTCTGATAAAAAAGAATTAATCGTTTCTACATTTACCGGTACTGGTTTGAAATCACATAAGTTATGACCTTAATCATCACCGGTTTTATCATTGCATTTATAGTCATCGTAATCATCGGACAGAAAAATTTACCATTAGCACTTTTTTGTGGCACAATCATACTTGGACTCTTCACAGTTCCACCATTAAATATTTTCAAGATATTTTTAAATACAATCACGGATATTCCGGTAGTCCTTCTCGCATTTGTCGTATTCTTTATTCCAATGATTGGTGGGGTGATGCGTGAAACTGGACAGATGGATAATATCGTAAAAAATTTACGCATCGGAAAAAGAGGTATAATGGCACTCGCCCCTGCGATAATGGGATTATTGCCGATGCCTGGCGGTGCTTTATTCTCTGCACCAATAATGGAAAAGAGTGGCGAAGGGGTGAATGATGATTTAAAGGTTGCGATAAACATCTGGTACAGGCATCTATTGATTCTTATCTATCCATTGAGTTCAGACCTTATCGCAACGACAAAGATTGCAGGATTGAATATTTACAGTGCGATTCTTTACTTATTCCCCGCATTGATAATTGCAGGGATACTCGGCCAGATATTTTTTTTGAGTAAGGTTGAAGGAAAGTTATCTTATAAAGAGGCATTTTCTTTAAAGAATCTTTTAATCCCTCTCTTCATCATCCTCGTTGCCCCGATTATGGATTTTTTATCCCGCAGTTTTCAGATATTTTCTATAAAAGAAATTGGAACACTCATCGGTGTAGGAACTGGATTTATCTTATCAATCATTTTGACCCCGGTAAATATAAATCTGAAACAGGTATTTATAAAAATGAAACCCTACAGATTCTCCTTCATTATAATTGGACTATTTTATTTTTTGAATGTCTTCAAGGTCTCGGGCATTGACAGATTTATCGCAGGGATTCCTTTTCCACCCTTGCTATTATGTATCATTGCAGGGTTTATCCTGGGTGTAGGCACAGGAAGGGTCCTTCTACCCTCTTCAATCATTTTTCCAATATTTCTAATTTCAAACCATATCACACTTTTAGATTTTTCTCTGATTTATACTGGTATTTTCTTTGGCTATGTTGTATCACCGGTCCATCCCTGTCTAAGTGTGACCTGTGAATATTTCTCCACAAAGTTAAAAGGAACATTAAAACTCTTAATCCCACCAGCAATTATAATCCTTGTAATTGTATTACTGGTCGCAATTTTATCCATAGTTTAGGTGGGGGTAAAGGCAAAATCAATCTTTATGCTAAATAATTTACCAATACCGAGAATCTTTTTCTTTATATTTGTTTCATACTGCATTTTATTGTGATAATAATAACTGTAATGTTTAATTTTTTCAGGGAATTTTTCTTTTACGATATGTAAAACATTATTCCAGACCTTTGGATAGGGATTCAGTGAATCAAAAGTAATATTCTCTGCGCCTGAAGTTTGTGCCAATCTTATCAATTCTATTAAATCTTCTTCAGAATCAGAGATAAAAGGTAGTATCGGTGCAACAAATACCCAGGTCTTTATTCTATTTTGAGAAAGTATCTTTAATGCGGCAAATCTTTCCTGAACTGAAGAAGAACTTGGTTCAAATAAATCTTTTATTTCAGGGTTGATGATTGAAATGGTAAAACCGACTTTTATATCCTTTATCCTGATCAATAAATCAACATCCCTTAAAATCAGTGAAGACTTAGTAAGAATTGATACTGAATGCTGAAAATATCTCATTATTTCAAGACATCTCCGTGTTATTTGATATTTTTCTTCAATCGGTTGATATGGGTCACAGACAGTGCCCAGAGAGATGTGGCTTCTTGACTTTATCTGTTTTAACTGTCTCTGCAGAATTTCAGGTGCATTTACCTTAATATCTACAAATTCACCCCATTGTTCAGTGTGGTTTGTAAATCGTTTCATAAATACCGCATAGCAATATGCACATCTATGCTCACAACCAGTATATGGGTTCAACGCAAAATCAATACCAGGAATTCCTGATTTATTCAAGATTGATTTGCAGGAGACCTCTTGATACTTTACCATTCTATCACCTCATCATAGGTATTCCAAAAAATCTCATCACCTTATTTCATAGTATTATAACTCATAATTGGAAACTGTCAATCTTTGGGTCTAATTTTAATTTTACCTAACATTTTCTAAAATCGCACCCTTGACAAAAATTGTATATTGGATATAATATATTATAATTAAGATTGAGAAAAAGGAGGTGATGGACAGGATTAAAAAAGGTTGTGGAAATGGGCTTTGTGGATGTGCCTGGGAACATCCACTGCGGTCTCCGCGATTTTTCTGTAATCTCTGTGTTTATAAAGAAAGGAGCATAAAATGAAGAGAATAATGTTTGGCTTGGTCGCCCTTGTGGCGATGGTTAGTCTTATCGGTTGCGGTGGAGAGGCAGAAAAACTCGCCGCACCAGAGATAATTGGTGTGGTTGCTGATTCCAATTCAGTAACCCTGACCTGGAAAGAAGATACCACGGTCACAAATCATTCAGATTTCCAGGGCTATAATGTTTACTATTCAACCGATTCTGCTTCGTTGATTGTTGAAGATGGTGAAGACCTCAGTCCAGTAAATACCACAGTCATTACAACCAATACCTTCGAGGTTACTGGTCTGAGCGTAGATTCAATATATTTCTTCCAGGTGAGAACTGTAAATACCGCGGATAAAGTCGGTTCTTACAATGCGGAGGTTCCTGTTGTGCAGATCTCACCAAGGCCTGAGTTTGTCATTGGTAAGATAAAAATGGAACTTTCTCAATCTGGTCAGCCACCCTTGAACGAGGATAGTTGTGCATTAAAATTCTCCACCGGTGAAATTCTCAATGAGGTGAATAACGAATTTCCTAATGCAGATGTCTTTGCAGATGCAGTTGATACCACCACTGCCCAACTTGTCAGTGCCAGTGCCCGTCCCAATGGCAGAAGCACACTTATTGTAAAACTTGATACCACATATACCTGGGAATCCTGGAACTTCAGTGGTGTTGACTTCGGGACTTCAGACCGCGCAGAAGTTAATAATAACGACCTCCTCCTTTGCAAAACCACAGAAGGAAATTATGTAAAGGTTCTCATAGAAGAAGTCAATCATACACAAGATTACATCAAACTGAAATACGCCTATCAGAACAAACCGAATTATCCATATCTCTCGCCAGGACGGTAAACTAATTAATAAAAAGGGGCGGCTAAGCCGCCCCTTTTTTATTTGCGCTTTCTATTAATTCCCTGATGCAAACTTACGCAGCAGTTCAAGATGCTTCTTTCTTATCTCTGCTGAAAGGTCTTTTCTTGGTCTTGCTGCAATCTGCTCAATTCCGAACCAGACCTCTTTTGTCTCATACCTACACCAGAAGAAACCGACTGCATCGCCGTCAATATTCCCCTTCTGACCCAGTTTCACCATAGGTCCATTTACTGCCTCTACATTGATTTCGCCGTCACCTGAGATAATGGTATCAACATAACCAGGGAATACCCGGCTTGCATTCATGGTTAGCGATGTCACTTCAATAATTGTATCAAGATTTAATTCAAACTCTTCCGAGGAGCCAGCAGTATCTATATAGAGATAGTCAACTCTAACATCCACCCAGTACCAACCAGTACCAGTTGCGGATGACCAGGAAATGCTGAGATTATTCCCTTTATGGAGCACATAGGTCGTATCCGGGCTTGTGATTCTGAATGTGCCAGGCATTGTGTCGGTTGCCTCTCCCTTTCCTTCGCCATAATCGACAAAGAATTCACACTTATCACCATTATCTATATTTGTAATGTCACCATAATACATAAAATTGGTTGGCGTATACTGAAACCCGTCCATTGGTAGTGTATCACCATTTATCGTCACCACTGGGATGAACTTAAAACCATTGTATTTGTAACCGTCTAAATAGGCAGATTTCACGAGAGAATCAGGATTATAATAATCCCAGTAGAAGGAGACATTACCCATTATTGAATCCCTTTCACCACCAACGCAAGCACACATAAAAGTTTTTTCATAAAACCTCCTTCACTTCAAATTATATACACTATTTTCACTTCGTCAAAAGACAAAAGAGAGATTTGCTGAAAAAGTGTCATTTCAGTCTCCATTGTCAAGATGAATTTATTTAAGTATTCGAAAAAATGGATCTTTTAGAGGTCCTGAAACAAGTTCAAGGTGACAGAAACAGACTTTTTCGGCATTCTAAAAATGAATACCGGAAGTCTTTTAAATGCGTATCATCCTGTTTCTGTCTCTATCCAATCAAAATAAATAGGTAAGCCATCTTCAATATCCCAGCAAATTATCTCAGGGACTTCATAAGGATGGTTATCTTTTATGAAGGACTCTACTGATTTATATTTCGCCTTTCTGGTCTTGATAAATACACCATATTCCTCTGCCTTTTCAATCTTTTTCTTCCAGGTATATATTGAATCAATCTTAAATATATTCGCACAGGCAATGAGCCTATTTTTGAGTAGACCGTCTATTACTTTTTTTGCAGTCTTTAAATCAGGAAATGTTGTGTAGATAACAATAAATTTATTATTAACTTCCATTTTGGCAAATTGAATATTATGTTCTTCCCTTTATCAATGAAAATGCCTCAGCCCTGGTTGCAGTGGACTGCATTACACCGCGGATTGCCGAAGTTATGGTGAGGGTCCCGGGTTTTTTCACACCAATCATTGATAAACAGAGATGCTCTGCCTCAATGACCACAAGCACACCCATTGGTTTCAAGTTTGCCATTAGAAAGTCCGCTATCTCATGGGTCAATCGTTCCTGGAGTAATGGTCTTTTTGCCATAATATCAATCACCCGGACAAGACTTGAAAATCCAGTGATTTTATTGTCTTTGGGAATGTATACAATATGTGCCCTGCCAAAAAATGGTAATAAATGGTGTTCGCATATTGAGTAGAATGGTATATCTTTTATCAAAATCATTTCATCTTCATTCTTTGTTCTGTAGGTCTTTAATTCTTTTTTGGGGTCCTGTTTTACACCTGCAAATATCTCTTCATACATTTCTGCAACGCGTCTGGGTGTATCCTTTAACCCCTCACGATTCAGATCTTCACCGATCGCCTTGAGAATAATCTTTACTGCCTTCTCAATCTTTTTCTTATCCATAAATTTATCCTTTCTCTCCTTCTTCACCTTTTTCATTTCTCACCTTCTTCAACCCTATTATTTCATCAATCTCATCTCCGCTCAAAATCTCTTTTTCAAGTAGCCTTTCGGCAAGCAATTTCAATTTATCAATATTATTCTTGATTATATCTTCAGCAATTGCCTCTGCCTTCTTTATTATAGTCTTCACCTCTTCATCAATCTCCCTTGCCGTTTCTTCAGAATAATCTCTGTGTATACCTATCTCCCTTCCAAGGAATATCTCTTCCTGTTTTTCGCCATAGGTCAAAGGACCAAGTTTTTCACTCATTCCCCACTCACATACCATCTTGCGTGCAAGTTTTGTTGCCTTCTCAATATCATTTCCCGAACCAGTGGAGAGGTCACCAAGAACAATTCTCTCTGCAACCCTTCCCCCAAGCATAAATGCAAGTTGATTGAAACAATATGTCTTTGAATAAGTCCTTCTTTCATCAATTGGCAATGCCTGGGTAACGCCCAATGCCATTCCCCTTGGTATGATTGTCACCTTATGTATTGGGTCCATTCCAGTCAGGAATTTTGATACAAGGACATGACCGCATTCGTGGTATGCAGTGAGCCTCTTTTCATCTTCGGATATTATCAAACTCTTCCTTTCAACGCCCATAAGGATTTTATCTTTTGCATCTTCAAATTCCTGCATCGTTATCTTATCTTTACTTCTTCGCGCAGCAAGAAGCGCTGCCTCATTACACATATTGGCTAAATCTGCACCAGAAAAACCAGGTGTGCCACGGGCAAGAATTTCAAGGTCAACATCCGGGGCAAGCGGGATCCGTCTCGTATGGACTTTTAATATCCCGAGCCTTCCCCTGATATCCGGTCTATCAAGCACAACCACGCGATCAAATCTACCCGGTCTCAATAAGGCCGGGTCCAGAATATCAGGGCGATTTGTAGCTGCCATTAAAATAATCCCCTCATTGACTTCAAAGCCATCCATCTCCACAAGCAACTGATTCAATGTCTGTTCCCTTTCATCATGCCCACCTCCAAGACCAGCACCACGCAATCTGCCCACTGCATCAATCTCATCAATAAATACGATACAGGGTGAATGTCGCTTTGCCTGGTCAAACAGATCCCTGACCCTGGATGCACCAACACCCACAAACATTTCAACAAAATCAGAACCACTGATTGAGATGAATGGAACACCTGCCTCACCAGCAACTGCCCTTGCCATAAGTGTCTTACCAGTTCCTGGTGGTCCTAAAAGGAGAACACCTTTAGGAATCCTGCCACCGAGCCTTGTGAACTTCCTCGGCTCTTTTAAAAACTCAATGACCTCTTCCAATTCCTGTTTTGCCTCTTCCACACCAGCAACATCATTGAATGTGGTTGAAGGCTTGTTTTCCAGGACAATCTTTGCCCTGCTCTTACCAAATCCTAGGGCCCGATTCTGACCGGACTGCATCTGTCTCAAGAATAGTACCCATATTCCAATGAGCACCAACCATGGGATGATACCAATTAAAATATCGGTCCAGCCTGACCTCTGCTTTACGAAAACCTCAACATTATATTTTAAAAGTTCATCAGTGAGTTTTGTATCCTCAAAAGGTATCAGAGTATTAAATTCAGTATAATTTTTGCCTTCATACGGTATCGGACTGCGAAAAGTTCCTTTTATTGAACGCTCAGAGATTGTAACTTTTTCAACATTCCTTATCCGTAATTCCCTGATAAAAACAGAATAGGGTATATTCGCAGAACGTCCACCCTGTCCAGCAAAATACTGCATTCCAAACCAGACAACAAGCACAAGAAGTGTCCATACTATAGCAGTCTGCCAGGCTTTGCTTTTCTGCTGCTTTTTATTCGCCATGATAAACTCCAATATATTTTAAATTGCGAAATTTATTTTCATAATCAAGCCCATAACCGACAACAAATACCTTGGGTATATTAAATCCAATATAAGTCAATGGAACATCCACGACCCTGGCATCTTTTTTATTCAGCAATGCACAAATAGCGATACTCCTCGGTCTTTTTGCCTTTAAATTATTAATAATATAGTCAAGGGTCCTGCCTGAATCAACAATATCTTCAATCAGAATCACATCGCGGTCCTCTATATTAAGAGAAAGGTCCTGGCTAATCCTGACGATACCGCTTGATTTCGTGCCAGTATAACTCGAAATAGCCAGAAAATCTATTTCCACAGGTATGTTTAGTTCCCGTAAAAGGTCGGCGAGAAAAACAAATGCACCTTTAAGCACACCGATGAGTATGGGATTCTTATTCTTATAATCGTTATTTATCTCCATTCCAAGTTCTTTAATTCTGTTTTTAATTTCCTCTTCTTTAATTAGTATATTCAAATTCCACCTTCAAGATATTTTTTGTATTTTGTCCTATGAATGCCCGATATGCACGATAAACCCCGAGCACCCAGAGAATTCCTTCCTGGTCACATAAAATAACTACATCATCACGCTCATTTGCCGGAACCCTTTTCTCATTCAGTATCTCCTTTAATTTCTTTTCGCCATTTTTTATTTTTACCCCCTCCCCTGTTCTCCTGTTTCTTAAAACAAGGGGTGGATAGATCTGTGAAAAATCAAAAACTTCACAATTATCCTGTTTTTTCTTTAAATCAAAATTTTTTAGAATCTCGGCACTGACAACAAGATTACCAATCTCAACTGGTTCATCTGTCTTTAATTGAACATTAAAATCATTTTTTAAACCTTTATTTTCAATTCCAATAAATACCCTATCAAAAATTTTCTGTGCATATAAAGAATAAGGGAGGCAGATCCTTTTCCCGCTCTTTTTATTATTTAGACACCAGAGCGCCTCTATGTGTTTACTCTCCACACCCATAAGGTCTCCCTTTAATTCTTCTATCACCTTCATAATAACCCTGTTTCCAATTGCTTTATTATAATACATCAAACGATTCAAGTCAAGGGTGAAACCCTGCCCTTTTCTTAGAACAATTTTTTTGAACACCCCTGAAACAATATTCTGTAAAAATTCCTCATCATTATGGAGTATTTCTATCTCCCTCTTTATTGTCGCATATAAATTCGGATTGAGTTTCAGAAATTGTGGTATTATCTTTTTACGAATAAAATTCCTGCGGATATTCGTATTTAGATTTGAAATATCCTCAGAAAAGGTCAATTTTCTCTTTTTTAAATAATCGTAGATCTCTTTCTTTTTAATATTAATCAAAGGCCGGACAAAAGGCAACCTGACCGCTGGTATTGATTGTAAACCTATATTACCACTGCCCCGTATAAGATTCATAAAGAATGTCTCTAAAAGGTCATCAAGATTATGACCCAGAACGATTCTCTGGGCAGAAATTTTTCGTGCATAGTCATTCAATGCCCTGTATCTCCTTTCCCTTGCCTCTGCCTCAATCCCCTTTTTACCTTTTTTAACATTTATTTTAATTATTTTGAAATTGCACTGATATTTTTTGGCATAGGATGCTGTTAACTCCTCTTCTTTTTTCAATACCTCTTCTGACCTCAATCCGTGGTTGATATATACGAGAAAAAATTTTATCTTCTCCCCATATATAGTTTTTAAAACATCAAGGAGACAAACCGAATCCGGACCAGAAGAAAAACCAATCACTGCCTTTTTCACATCCCTGAACATTCTGTATTTCTCAATAGTTTCTTTAACCTCGGCAAGGACTTTATCAACCATAAAAAAACTCCGTATGAATTCTGAAAAATTTAAATTTCAGAATCAAGAATTTGTCTGCGTATCATCAACCTTTTTTCTGATATCGGTCCTGATCTGTAACTCCAATCTCTTCAAGATGTCAAGCATATCTACAATATCCTGAAAATCGTCAGGCAATTCATTCAGCATCTTATTCAGGGCATTTTTTGAAAGGTTGATACCTTTATTGATTACCTGAAGTGTCCCCTCTTCTTCAACTTCTCTTACCTCAGGGTCAAAAAAATCATCATCAAAACCACTCACCAATCTCCCGGTCTTTGCCACCAGGAGTGTATGATACCAGGCAAAGTCTTCAAACTCTTCTTCAATCTCAGAAGGGATACCCTCTGCTTCCAATTTTTTTATCAATTTGTGTGCCCGGTCAAGATATTCATAGGCGAGATTGTAGATAACATAAGTATGGGGGTCAACCTCTTCAATCTCTTCATCCGGCAACTCACTGAGGTCGATACCCTGCTCAGCTGCTGCCTGTTTTATCATCTTTTGGGTCTTTTCAAATATCTCTTTTAAATCATTCAAAAACACATCAGGGTCATTGGGGTCTTCGCCTTTTAGATAGTGTTCTAATAGACGCTCTTGATTTTCCTTGTAAACCCTGCAATCATCTTTTTCACTGCATCGTTCACAGCGATAATCGCAATAATTATATGGTCCTGGTTTGAATTTTTTAGCCACAGATAAATATATTCAGTTTTTCCTTTGAGTCAATACAAAAATAATAGTTAGATATTAGATAATCAATATCTTTCTTGACATTATTGAAAAAATAAATATTATATTCCACAAGGAGGCATTCTTTGGGGTTCAATATTGCCAATTTCTTTAAGAATTTAAGGAGTCATTTTTTAAGTGATGTTGCAATAGACCTTGGAACATGCACAACACTTATTTATGTCCATGGTAAGGGTATTGTTTTGAATGAACCCACTGTGGTTGCCGTGGATGTAAAAACAAAAAAATGTGTGGCGGTTGGTGAAGAGGCAAAGCGAATGTTGGGAAAGACCCCTGAAGATATCAGGGCAATCAGGCCAATGAAAGACGGGGTTATTGCGGACTTTGAAATGGTAGAATTGTTGCTCAGGTCGTTTATTGAAAAGATCCAGCAAAAGAAACTCTTTACAAGGCCGAGGGTCATTATCTGTGTGCCTTCAGGTATCACTGAGGTTGAAAAAAGGGCAGTAAGGGATTCGGTCGAGGCTGCGGGTGCGCGCGCAGTTTATCTCGTATCTGAGCCAATCGCCGCTGCAATTGGTATCAATCTTCCTGTCCATCTCCCCCAGGGAAATATGATTATTGATATCGGCGGTGGAACCACAGAGATCGCTGTTATTGCACTCTCTGGTATTGTAACAAATAATTCGATCAGGGTTGCTGGTGATGAAATGGATGATGCGATCGTCCAGTATATAAAAAAGAATTATAATCTCATCATTGGTGAACAGACCGCAGAAGAGATAAAGATTGCAATAGGTAATGCCTTTCCAACCGAAGAAGATAGAACAATGGAAGTGAGGGGTCGTGACCTGGTCAAGGGTATCCCCAAGACCATAAAAATAACAGGTCATGAAGTAAGGGAAGCAATCCAGGAACCACTTTCAATGATAATTGAGGCAATAAGAATCACCCTTGAAAAAACTCCTCCTGAACTTGCTGCAGATATTGTGAATTCAGGAATTTATATAGCAGGTGGTAGTTCATTGTTGAGAGGAATAGATACATTGATCCGTGAAGAAACGAATCTTCCGGTCACCGTAGCAGAAGAACCAAATAAGGCAGTTGTTTATGGTGCAGGCAAGATTCTTGAAGATATGCAAAAATATGAAAAAGTAATATTTACCTTGAAGAGAGAATAGTTGTCCAGGGTTCAACTCTTAATCTTCGCTTCTCTTTTAGCCATCTCCTTTTTATTCGTTTTCTTAAATCAGAATGCTGACCTTTATTTAAGCAATCGGTTATCAGAGGTCCTACTTTTTCCGGTGAAACTCATTTTTAGTTACTTCCAGTATCTCGATGTTTCACAGAAAAAGATTGATTGTCTTGAAGCAGACATAAGCAAATTGCAGATTGAAAATCAAATCTTAAAAAAAAGTTTAAATTCATTAATGGCGCCTGATACGATTACAAATCTACACTTAAGGGTGTTGAAGGCGAATGTAATCGGCAGGGACCCCCAGAACTTTAATGGATTTCTATATATTGACAAAGGTTATAAAGACGGATTAACTGTGAATGCACCTGTGGTGTTCCAGAATAAAATTATCGGCAGGATTAAATCACTCTCGGAAAATACTGGAATAGTTGAAACGATTGAAAATCCTGACTTTGCCCTGAGTGCAGTGGATGTGCGCTCAGGGATATATGGAATAGCAAAGAAAAAAGACCAACTTAATTTTGAATATATAAAGATCAACGATGATGTGAACTCCGGCGATTCTATTTATACATCCGGTCTGAGTGAAAATATTCCCGGCGGATTAATAATCGGAACAATCTCTACAGTAAAAGAAAAAGACGATTTATTTTTTAAAGAAGTGATAATTGAACCGGCTTTAAGCATTAACAAATTGAACTATGTCTATGTGATCTATTAAATGCTATGAGGATATTATTTTATTTTATACTTACCTATCTTTTCCTGCCGATTAATTCAGCGGCTGACCTTCTCACAATTCTCGTATACTTTGTTGTTTTAAATGAAGACGAAAAATTTTCCATAATGTTCGCATTTTTTGTTGGACTTATGATTGACCTTTATTATCCTTTATCACTCGGGGTCAATATGCTTATCTTTTTAGTCCTGAGCCAGGGTTTGGTCTTCATAAAAAAATATTTTGTGCATGAACCATTAACCCTGTTCATAGTCTTTGTTATATTCTATTTTATCAAGTTCCTCTTCGCCAATATCATCCCGGGCAGAATAGTAATGTGGAACACAATTTTTTTCACCCTTATCTTTGCCCTTCCTGTCTTATTTATACTACACAAGATTTGTTTCAAGGTATGGATCAGGACTTAAAAACATACCGGTTTTTACAGACATTATTATTCATAACTTTTGCCATTATTCTATTTTTCAGTATAAAACTCCAGATATTTGAAGGAAATAAATATTATCGACTATCCGAAGAAAACAGGATAAAGAAAAAGTATATCATCGCCCCGCGTGGCAAGATTTATGACCGTCAGGGCAGGGAGATTGCCAATACAAGACCTGCATTCTATGTATCAATAATTCCAGCACTAACTGATCAAAGTTCTATTGAAAAGATTGCACAGATATTAAGCGTTGATGTTAATATGATTCAAAAAAAGTTAAAGATAGAAAAGAATCCTTATGTTTCAATAAAGATTGACCGCGATGTCTCCTTCCGAGAGGTTTCAATTATTGAAGAACAGATCGAAGAACTCGCCGGTGTTGAAGTCGGTGTTGAACCTGTGCGTAATTATCCTTACAATGAACTTTTATGCCATTTGCTGGGTTATGTAAGTGAAATAACTGACCTGGAATTGAAACAATTCAAAGAGTATAAATTGGGTGACTATATTGGAAGGATAGGAATTGAACAGCAATATGAAAAAATACTTGCGGGTAAAGATGGAATAGATTACATTGAAGTCGATGTAAAGGGAAGAGAACTAGGTAAGGTTCCTGAATACCGACCGATCCCACCTATTCCTGGAAATGATTTATATACAACGATTGACCTTGAACTGACTGATTCCACAGCAAGTTTTCTAAAGAATTATCCCAGGGCATCTGCCATTGCAATGAATCCACAAAATGGTGAGATTTATGTTTTTTATTCAAAGCCAGGTTTTGACCCAAATCGTTTTGTCAGGGGGCTTACCGAAGCAGAATGGCAGGCACTCAACAATCCCAAAGAAGCACCCCTTTATAATCGTGTGACAATGAGTTGTTATCCAATAGGTTCAACGATTAAACCATTTATCGCCCTTGCCAGCCTTGATAAAGGAATGCTCGGACCGGAAAAAAGATTTGAATCCTGCAAGGGTAGTTTGCGATTGGGCAATCGTTATTTTGGATGTTGGAAAATACATGGCAGTCTAAATCTTGTTGACGCAATTGTATACTCCTGTGATGTATATTTTTATCAACTCGGCAGGTATCTGGGCATTGACAATATCACAGACATCCTCTTTGAAGTTGGCTTTGGTAAACCCACAGGCATTGACCTGCCCCAGGAAAAGACCGGACTTGTTCCTCACCGCAATTGGATGGAAAAACGGTATGGGAAAAACTGGACTGAAGGCCATATATTCAATCTAAGTATTGGCCAGGGCGATATCCTTGCTACACCCCTTCAGATTGCTAGGGCTTATAGTGTATTTGCCAATCAAAAGAATGCAATCGTCTTACCTCATTTAAATAAAGCCATTGAAACGGACGATAAAATAGTTAATAGAAAAATAGAGGCGTTTGAGATTGTGCGTGATGCCCTGAGCAATGTTGTAGTAAAAGGCACCGGGATGATGGCACAGGTTCAGGGTTTTGAGGTCAGTGGTAAGACCGGAACCGCCGAAAATCCCCATGGTGAAGACCATTCCCTTTTTGTTGGATATGCGCCAAAAGAAAATCCCCGGATGCTTGTCTGTGTTGTCGTGGAAAATGCAGGGCATGGTGGGAGTGTAGCGGCACCGATTGTGGGAAGGATAATAAAGACATATTATGAGATAAACAAAAGGCTAAACAATGAATAAAAATGACTATGGTATTTTAATAATTGCGGTAATAATTTCTTTAATCGGTCTGGCAATGATATTTTCAACGGGTGGATTCAATTACCTCAGTAGACAGGCACTCTGGCTCGGGATTGCCACATTAATCTGTTTTGGTCTGGACAGATTTTCAACCCGTTTCTGGCAGACATTTGCCCTGCCTATTTATATAATCACCTGTATTTCAGCCTTATTCGTCTTATTCTATGCATCGGGCTATCCAAGGCGCTGGTTTAATATCGGTTTTTTCTCTTTCCAACCTTCAGAATTCGCCAAGATAGGAACGATCTTATTCCTTGCAAGTTATCTAAGTGAAAGAAAAAAACTTGAAAAATTTACGGATTTTTTTATCCCCCTGGTCATCATCGCAATCCCATCGCTCCTCATCTTTGTTGAACCAGACCTTGGTGCTGCCCAGATTTTCTTTCCAATAATGTGTATTATGCTCTTCTGGGCAGGTATGCCATTTGAGAAGATTCTGATATTTTTCTCACCGGTAATTTCTGCGATAACAAGTTTTTCTATATATGTATGGCTTGGATTTATGATAATCTTTGGCATATTCGTTTATTCAAGGAAAAAATTGACTGAAATTCTTTATCATTTTATTGTCAATCCGATCGCCGGGCTCATAACACCGCTTATCTGGCATTCCCTGAAATCATACCAGCAAAAAAGAATCATCGCCTTTTTATCACCCTGGGTCGATCCCCAAGGAATCTCCTGGCAGTCCATACAATCAAAGATTGCGATTGGATCCGGCCGATTATTTGGCAAGGGATTTCTATCCGGTACCCAGAAAAAATTAGAATTTTTGCCTGAACGGCATACGGATTTTATCTTCTCCTGCATCGGCGAGGAATTCGGATTGATCGGAATTCTGATAACCGGATTGTTATACATTTTCCTTTTTTACAAACTCTTAAGGATTGCCCGTGAGACAAAGAATAAATTTTTAAGCCTCGTGGTCATTGGAATTATGTCCTGGTTCTGGTATCAAGCCTTCATAAATGCAGGTATGACACTCGGTATACTGCCAATCACCGGGGTCCCATTACCATTTATTAGTTATGGTGGTTCTGCACTTCTTTCCTGTTTTATTGGGATCGGCATTGTTCTTTCCATTATCCGTGGTAAATACTGATGGTTAATAGAGACTGGCGCCTTCTTGATACAGGTGTTTTAACCGCAGCCGAGAATATGGCTCTTGATGAAATGCTTCTTGAATTGCGTGCGAAGAACCAGATACCGAATACATTGAGAATACTACAATTCAACCCGCCTGCGGCACTTGTTGGATTCCATCAATCTATTGAACAAGAAATCAGAATTGATTACTGTAATAAAATGGATATTGATATAAACCGTCGTATAACTGGTGGTGGAGCCATTTATTTTGACAGAACACAACTGGGCTGGGAGATAATTTGTAGTAAAGAATTTTTCAATCATTCTATGCCCAATGTTGAACTATTTAAAAAACTCTCTTTACCGGTGATCGATATGCTCGGGCAACTCGGGATAAGAGCTAACTTCAGGGGCCGTAATGATATAGAAGTAAATGGCAGAAAGATATCAGGCACCGGTGGTGCAGAATGGGGAAATGCATTTTTATTCCAGGGAACGCTCCTCGTTGATTTTGATGTAGATACAATGTTGCGCGCGCTCCGTATTCCGATTGAAAAACTAAAAAGGCATGAAATTGATTCTCTCAAAGAAAGAGTGACCTGTATAAAATGGGAACTTGGTTATACACCTGATATTAAAATCATTAAAGATTTGATTAGAAAGAGTTTTGAGAAACATTTCGGTATAAACCTTTTTGAATCAAAATTGACCGAAATTGAATTAAAAGAGTTCCAGACATATTTAGAAAAATTCCGTTCAAATAAATGGATCCATAAAGTCAAATTACCTTCTTCTGAACAACCAGTGCTTTATATTACACGATTGAGCAAGGCAGGAAAAATAAAGGCATTCTTCACCCTTAACCTGCGACATAGAAGGATTCAAAGTGCAATATTCATCGGCGATTTCTTTGCCTATCCAGCCCGGGCAATATTTGACCTTGAAGCATTATTCAAAGAAATGCCCCTTGAAAGGGAATTGATAATTCAGAAAATGAAGGAACATTTCCAACATCAAAAAAATTTCTATATACTCAATGCCAAGATTACGGATTTTATAAAGATTATTGAAGGACTGTTTGAAAAATTGAAGATCATAGAACTCGGCATTCCACCTGAAGAATCAAATCGCATATTCCTTGTCAATGGCACATACGAAGGAGTTCTTGATCAAAAACCAAATCATCTTCTTCTCCCCTATTGTGCAAAATCAACCGAATGTTCTTATCGGTATAAAAATCAATGTGAGATGTGCAAAGAGTGCACAGTGGGCGATGCCTATAGATTAGCCTTTGAAACAAATATGAAACCGATTACAATAACGAGTTTTGAGGACTTAATAGCTACACTCAAAGAACTAAAAAGAATCAAGGCACCAGCATATATTGGATGTTGTTGCGAACAATTTTATACAAAACATCAGGATGCATTCGAGTCCGCAGGTATCCCCGCAATATTACTTGACATAAACAACGAAACCTGCTATGATTTAGGCAAGGCAGCCTTTGCCTATAGAGGTGAATTTGAAAGTCAAACGAGTCTGAACCTGAAACTATTAAAGAAGGTGCTTGATGGAATTTGATGTGTTAATTGTTGGCGCTGGACCTGCTGGTTCAATGACTGGCTGGCATATTGCCCGTGCAGGATTCAGTGCATTAATGATTGATAAAAAGAAAGAAGTAGGGGTGCCGGTTCAATGTGCCGAATATATCCCTGCCCTTCTTTCAAAAGAGATATCCATTGACGATGGAGCCATTGCAAACAAAATAAAAGGTTTGAGGTTATATTTTCCAGACAATTCTACATATAAGTTTTGTGCCCCGGGTTATATACTGAACCGCTCGGTCTTTGATAAATATCTGACACTGAATGCGGTTAAGGCTGGTGCCTGTTTATGGTTGAAAACAAAATTTCTCGGAGTTGAAAACGGTAAAATTTTGCTTTATAAAAATGGCAGATTGTTAGCAGTGGATGCTAAAATCATTGTCGGTGCTGACGGACCCAATTCCCGTGTCAGTCGTTTAATAAACCAACGGTATAAAGATTATGTGGTTGCCTATCAACAGGAGTTACCATTGATTGAAGGGATGGAATATACAGAAGTATATTTTGATAAAAATTTCTTTGGTGGCTATGCCTGGTTATTTCCCAAAAAACAGAGTGCCAATGTTGGTGTGGGTGTGAAAACCGGTTATAAAATAAAAGTCAGAGATCTGTTTCACCAATTTGTTGAAAGACTTGTGAAGGAGAAAAAAGTTTTCAATACACCTATAAAAACTATCACTGGACTGATCCCGGTGGGTGGTCCAGTACGGACAACAGGAAAGAATATCCTGCTCGTTGGTGATGCAGCTGGTCAGACCCATCCGATAACAGGTGCGGGCATCGCCCAGGCAATAGTATGCGGAAAATTTGCTGCCCAGGCAATAACAGATGCCCTGAGAAAAAATGATTTGAACCTGCTTCAAACCTACGAAGAGAAATGGCAGGATCTCTACCTCAGAGAACTTAATCGGGCAATCGAAAAAAGGAAAAAAATGGAAGAAAACTGGCATAAACTAAACGATATATTAAAAGAATGCTGGGTATCATTCCCTCAATACTATGGATGATTTAAAAATTCTTGCAAAAAAGGCAAGGGAATTGTCCTATCTTCATCACGGTAGGAAAATAACATTCTACATTCCGGGAATGTTTTATTACAATGGTATCAGGGGTAATTTCCCCGGAATATCACTGACCGGAAAATCCTGCGGGCTCAATTGCGACCATTGCCAGGGCAAACTCTTAGAATCTATGATCCCAGTGGAAAATCCTGAAGAACTTTTAAACATATTTGAATTACACAAGAGTAATAATTTCGCCGGATTTCTTTTAAGTGGTGGTTTTGATACAAACCATACAATCCCTTTAACAAGATTTATTCCCGCAATTAAAAAAATTAAGGAACGAACCGGACTGAAAATTTCACTTCACTGCGGTATCATAGACTATCAGACCTGTATTATGCTTAAAGAAGCAGGTATAGATCAGGCACTTATAGATGTCATTGGCGACGATGATACAATAAGAAATGTTTATAAAACAGATAAAAAGGTCAGCGACATAATAAAAACAATAAAAAATTTATTAAGTGCCCAAATTCCGGTCATACCACACATCGTTGTCGGTATAGATTATGGAAGGATTGTTGGTGAATACAGGGCAATTGATTTAATAAAAGAATTCCCTGTTAATATGATCGTCTTTGTCAGTTTGATGCCGGTTCCCGGCACACCAATGGAGAACATAAAAACTCCGGATGCCGAAGATGTTGCAAAATTAATGATAAATGCACGGTTTAAAATGCCTGATGTTATTATTGCACTGGGTTGTGCCCGTAGAAGAGGATATAAAGATATTGACCTGTGGGCAATTGAATGTGGTGTGAATCGCATTGCCCTACCTGTGGATGAAGCAGTAGCAAAGGCAAAAGATTTTAAACTTTTTATTGAATGGCAGAAGACCTGCTGTTCATTATAGAAAGGGGTGAAAATGAAGATAGAAAGCCCAGATTATGTCCGGCTCAGTCAGGCAGCAGCAATGGTGCTTGGCTTTAAGAATGGCTTGTTTTATAGAAACGCCAAATCACCCTGCATAAATATCCTCCTCACCTATGATAATGGCTGTGCAGGAAATTGTGCATATTGTGGATTGTCAATGAAAAGACCCGGTGAATATAGAGAAAAAAGTTTTATAAGGGTCGAATGGAATAATTATCCAATCAATGAAGTTATACAGAGAATGAAACAGAAAAATGACTATGTCAAACGGATCTGTATTTCAATGATTACAAATCGCAGGGCAATAAATGATACAAAAAAGATTATCAGGATTCTCCATAGCGAAGTTCCATTTCCAATTTCAGTCCTTGCTGCACCGACAATCCTGAATCAGGAAGATTTCTTTGAAATGAAAAAACTCGGTGCGGACCGACTCGGCATAGCCATAGATGCCTGCACACCCCGACTTTTTGAACGATATAGAGGAAAAGGGGTCAAAGGACCACACAAATGGGATACCTACTGGAAGGCACTGCAGGATGCGGTTTCAGCATTTGGCAGGGGTTATGTTGGGGTCCATCTCATCGTTGGACTTGGTGAAACAGAAAAGGAGATGATTGAGGCAATCCAGAATGCACAGGATAACGGGATTGAAACCCATCTGTTTAGTTTTTTCCCTGAACCAGATTCAATACTTGCAAGTCACAATCCACCGAATATTGGCACCTATCGCAGAGTGCAACTTGCAAGGTATTTAATTAATAAAAATATTCTCACCATCAATGAGATTGAATTTGATGGAAAGGGTAGAATTATAAAGTTCAAAATCCCGGATTCTAAACTTGAAGAACATATAAACTCAGGAAAACCTTTTATGACGAGTGGTTGCCCGGATGCGGATGGTGAAGTAGCCTGTAATCGTCCATATTCTGATTCACTTCCTGGCGATGATATCAGAAATTTTCCATTTTTGCCGGATCAGAATGATGTTGCAAAAATAAGAAATGAATTAAAGATCTATGTATAATAAAGTCAACGAAAAAATCATAGAAAAGATTATCTCTATTGTTGGGAAGGAAAATGTTATCCTGGAAAAAGAAGCCCTTGAAAACTATGCCCATGATGAAACACCGCTTTACCATTCAATGCCTGAGGTTGTAGTAAAACCTGAAAATACAAAACAGATCTCAGAGATAATGAAACTTGCAAATGCAAATTTGATACCGGTTACCCCGCGCGGTGGTGGAACAAGTCTATCTGCAGGTGCGGTTCCTTTTTATAATGGTATTGTCTTATCCCTTGAAAGGATGAATCATATTAAAGAGGTCGATAGAGAAAATCTGATGGCAATTGTAGAACCGGGCATCATAACCGGAATAATGGAAAAAGAACTTGCTCATTATAATCTTTTCTTTCCCCCTGATCCTGTGAGCCTTGACTCCTGCACGATCGGTGGCAATATTGCTGAATGTGCTGGTGGTCCAAGGGCAATGAAGTTCGGTATCACAAAAAATTATATAACAGGTCTGGAAATTGTCCTTGCCGATGGTGAAATAATAAGATTGGGTGGTAAATTATTGAAAAATGTGACTGGTTATGACATAATCAATCTGTTTATCGGTTCTGAAGGAACCCTGGGCATTGTCACTGAGGCGATAATAAAAACATTGACCATTCCTGAATTTGTTGTTGACCTTTACACACCGTTTAAAACTGTATCAGAGGCATCCCAATTCTCCATTGAAGTATTAAGAAGCGGTCTTACTCCCACTGCAATTGAACTTATGGAAGGTGATGTTGTGAGAATGGTTGAGAAATATCTCCAGAGAAAGGTTCCATACAGTGAAGCAAATGGGCATACAATCGTGGAGATAGATGGAAATGATAAAGAATATATCAAAAAAATGTGGGAAAAGATTGGCGACATAGCGTTAAAATTTAATGCCCTGGATGTGTTTGTAGCCGAGACCAATCAAGACCGGGAACGGATATGGGAAATAAGGAAAAAGATAGGTGATTCTCTAAAATCACAGACAAAGATAATAGCAAGAGAAGACCTGGTCGTTCCCAGAAATAGAATACCCGAGTTGATCTATCAATTAAAAGAATGTGTGAAAAATTCTGGTTGTGAACTCTATGCATTCGGGCATCTGGGCGATGGTAATATGCACACAGATGTTGGATGCACAGAGAATAATAAAATCACTGAAGACAGAGAGAAGATAAATAAAATGAGGCGTGAGATGTATGAGATTACAATAAAACTTGGCGGGACAATAACCGCTGAGCACGGTGTTGGTTTATCAAAAATCCCTTACCTCTCCCTTGCCCTTGATAAGAAAACGATTGAATTGATGATGAGAATAAAAAAAGAATTTGACCCCAGGAATATCCTTAATCCCGGGAAAATATTTAACCAGTCACAATTTAACCATTTAACCAAACTATGATTCGTGCCTTTATTGAAACCTCACTCGTTGACTGGGACGGAAAGATAACTTCAGTAATTTTCTTTGACCGATGCAATTTCCGATGTCCCTTCTGCCAGAACTGGCAGTTGATAACGAACCCGGAAAAATATCCAGAATATGATATTGATGAAATCCTGAAAAAAATTTCCCAGAAAAAGAACTGGATTGATGGTATCGTCCTCACCGGTGGCGAACCACTACTATTCTTTGACGATTTAATTGAAATAGCAAAAAAAATCAAAAAAAATAATCTCCTGCTCAAACTTGATACGAATGGCTCATTTCCCGAGCAACTTTTATCATTAATAAAACATAAACTTATCGATTATATCGCTATGGACATAAAGGCGCCACTAAATCAAACATACTTTATTGCAACTGGTGTTAACCCAAAAACAAATATTAACCTTATTGAGAAAATAAAAAAAACAATAAAAATCCTTATGGAATCAAACCTTGATTATGAATTCAGAACCACCTGTGTTCCAGGTGTGATTGATGAAGAGGCAATCAGAAAAATCGGCAAAGAGATAAAAGGGGCAAAAAGATGGGCTTTACAAAGATTTATCCCTTTCAATGCATATAAAAAAGAATATCGTAATAAGACCCTTGATGATAAAATACTAAATGAATTTTATAGAATCGCCTGTTCAATAGTCCCTAATTCAAAACTCAGATAATAAACAGATTTTAATTGAGACTTAAGTTTTAAATAATGCATAATTGACAACCTTTCTCTTTTAGATATAATTTTCATATGAAACTGGAGACAAAGATAAAAATAAATAATTTCCTTATGAAAAATCTATTATACGGAATTTTTCATAACGGCAATAATCCTTTTCTCCGTCCCATACTATTACCTGTTGTAGAAAAAGGGATCTGGCTTGCCTTAAAAAATGTGCCTGGTCCTGTAGGTCTGCCCGGTGTAATACAGGATAAATTTTATATGCTCAGGGCAATGGTCTATTCAGGAATACGTTTTGGCACTACATCAAAATTCACCGATACAATAGTTAATAAGGCGATTTTAAGCAACTTAAGGGCAGAAAAAGAGAATGAATTCCGTGCGGTATTTGGATTTGACCCACCTGGTTTTATGACAATATCGCCTGCCAAGAGATGTAATCTCAGGTGTAAGGGTTGTTATGCAAATTCTGCTTCAGAAAAAGACCAGTTGCCTTATGACATCCTTTCAAGGGCAATAAAAGAGATGCACGACCTTTGGGGTGCAAGGTTTGTTGTGATCTCGGGTGGTGAACCAATGCTTTACAGGTGGGATAATAAGGGGATAATGGATATATTTGAAGAACACCCGGATTCATTATTTCTAATGTATACAAATGGTAGTTTGATAAATGAAGAGATTGCAGAAAAATTCGCTGAACTCGGAAATATAACACCTGCAGTATCTGTAGAAGGGATGGAAAAAACGACTGAAGGCCGAAGGGGTAAGGGTTTCTTTGATAAAATTGTCAGGACCTTAACCCTTTTGAAAAAACATCGCGTGACCTTTGGCATATCAATAACTGCTACAAGGGACAATGCTGAAGAAATCGTATCTGATGAATTTATTGATTTTTATTTCAACAAACTCGGTGCTGCCTATGCCTGGGTATTCCATTATATGCCTATTGGCAGGGATATTGCACCAGAACTGATTCCTACACCTGAACAAAGGGTGATGCTCTGGAAAAAGAGCTGGGAGATTATCAGGGATAAAAAGATTATGTATGCAGATTTCTGGAATCATGGTCCGGTATCGGATGGTTGTATATCTGCAGGCAGGCCCGGTGGCTATTTATATCTTGACTGGCAGGCAAATGTTTATCCCTGTGTATTCTTCCCTTATGCTGCTGCAAATCTAAAAGAGATCTATAAAAAAGGTGGGAATCTTAATGATTTAATAAATCTGCCACTCCATAAGAGAATCAGGGAATGGCAATTCAAATACTGGAAAGAAGGTGATTTATTAAGGCCCTGTCCAATCCGTGACCACTACTTAATAGCAAAGAAATTCGTTATTGAAACACACGCTAAACCTGCGGATCAAGCAGCAGAAGAAATTCTCAAAGACCCTGATTATGAAAAGAAAATGGCAGAATATGATTTTGAATTAGAGAAAAAAACCAGAAAAATCTGGGAAGAGGTATATAGAAATGGAACCAGAAAAGCAGTTTGAACTGATAAAAATTAATACTGCAGAAATAATCTCTGCAGAAGAATTATTAAAAAAACTTAAAAGGCGAAAGCCCCTGAGGATAAAACTTGGAATTGATCCAACAGCACCAGAGATTCATCTCGGTATAAGTGTTCAGTTGAGGAAATTGAAACAATTCCAGGAATTGGGGCACACTGTTGTGCTTGTTGTCGGTGATTTTACAGGGATGATCGGAGACCCAAGTGGAGTATCAAAGACAAGACCAAAATTGATGCGTGAACAGGTAAAAAAGAATATGGAAAGGTATAAAGAACAAATATTCAAAATCCTTGACCCAAAGAAGACCGAATTCACATACAATTCAAAATGGCTCGGTGCATTAAGTATCTATGACTTCATTGAAATTTCCGCTAAATACACTGTCGCAAGGATTCTTGAAAGAGATGACTTTTCAATCCGTCTTAAAGAAGGGATACCTGTATATATGCACGAAATAATGTATCCATTATTTCAGGCATATGATTCTGTTGCAATAAAGGCAGATATAGAACTTGGTGGAACTGACCAGAAATTCAACCTCCTTGTCGGAAGGGAACTAATGAAGGAATTCAATATGGAACCCCAGGTGGTTATGACTATGCCAATTCTTGAAGGTATTGATGGTGTAAGAAAGATGAGCAAGAGTTTTGGTAATTACATTGGCATTACAGAATCTGCAAAGGAAATTTTTGGAAAGGTGATGTCCATTCCTGATGAATTGATAATAAAATATTTTGAACTGGCTACTGATGCATTTCCTCATAAGATAGAAGAATATAGAAAAGGATTAAAGGATGGTTCGATCAATCCCCGGGATGCAAAATTTGACCTTGCCAAGACCATAGTGCGGATGTATCATTCTGCTCAGGCCGCTGAAGATGCAGCGAATGAATTTGAAAAGGTTTTCAGCAAAAAAGAATTGCCCACAGAACTGAAAGAATTTAAACTTGGTAGTGAAGAAATAAATATTGTTGACCTGCTTGTAAAAACGAATCTTATGCCCTCTCGTGCTGAAGCAAAACGAAAGATAAAAGAAGGGGCAATAGATATCGATGGTAATGCGATAAGGGATATAAACTATATCGTAAGATTGAGCAAACCAATTGTTGTTAAAGCAGGAAAGCACAAGTTTTTAAAAGTCATTCCCTGAAATATATCAGGGTCTTTTATTAACGGTTCTTATCTTCCTGGTGAATAACATCACTCGTTAGATCAAGGGCATCGGCAAGTCTTTCACAGATTTTTTCAAGGGATGTGTACAATTCATCCTCGCCAATAGATTTGTTGTGTATACGATCAAGGATATCTTCAAGTTGAGAAAATGTGTTAACAAGTTCGTTATAATCATAATGGAGCGTTTTTGTAAGAGAATGACACAATTCATTATATATTTCCTGAATACCATTAACAACATCACCCTTCCGGAATTTTATTTCCCCGGTTTCTATCCCATCGCTCAATTTCTTCATATAGTTTGCGAGTCGATATAATGGACCGTAGATTCTATTTGATAACTTCAGTAAAGTCATATAACTTATATAATATAATACTATGGCGACAGCGATAAAAATCAAAACCGGCAATATATAATTCCTGTTAGGCGCAAAGATTTGATTCGCGTCAAAGATTAAAATGAATAATAATAAAATGAGAATAATAGAAACACCTAAAACAAGTCCAAATGCATGGAAGACCATTCGGTATTGTAAACGATTAACGATTAAACTTCTTCTTCTGTCCTTTTTCATATTATATGATTATAATCAAATATCTGTTTTTGTCAATGCACAAGTTCCAATAAAAATAAGAATGATATTCCACTACGAAAAGAGGAACAAATATCCCCTTGATTTTTTAAAAAATCTATATTTAATAATTATATGAATACAGGAAAAAAAATTTATATAACAAGAAAACTGCCACAACCTTCATTAGATTTATTAAAAAGTTATTTTATATTAGAGGTATATGATAAAGATAGACCCATAGAAAAACAAGAGTTAAAAAAGGTTTTATATGACAAGATCGGATTAATCCCATTGCTCACCGACAACATTGATAAAGAGGTTCTAAATAGTGCACCAAGATTAAAAATCATTTCAAACTATGCAGCAGGTTATAATAATATTGATGTTGCCGAAGCAACAAAAAGGGGTATTATGGTCACAAACACACCCGATGTCTTGACTGAAACAACCGCTGACCTGACCTTCGGGATGATAATCGGTATTGCCCGTCGGATCCCTGAAGCAGAGAGATTTTTAAGAAAAGGTAGATTTAAAGGCTGGGCACCGATGTTGTTTCTGGGCTATGATGTTCATCAGAAAACAATCGGTATAATCGGAATGGGCAGAATCGGCAGGGCAGTTGCAAGGCGTGCAATCGGATTTGGGATGAAGATACTCTATTATGATAAAATCAGGCTTTCTATGAAACAAGAAAAAATTTATTCGCTCCATTACAAATCTATCGATTACATTCTTAAGAATGTGGATTTCATCACAATCCATACACCACTAACCAAAGAGACATACCATCTATTATCTGATAGAGAATTCTCTTTAATGAAAAAAACCGCATTCATAATTAATACCGCGCGTGGACCAGTTATAGATGAGAAGGCAATGATAAGGGCGTTGAAAAATAGAAAGATTGCAGGGTGTGCACTTGATGTCTTTGAAAATGAACCTGCGGTTTCAAAAGAATTATTAAAAATGGAAAATGTTCTTCTCCTACCCCATATCGGCTCTGCAACTTATGAAACAAGGACGAATATGGCACTGATGTGTGCAGAGAATTTGATAACCGCCCTTATAAAAAATAAAATACCACCCAATCTCGTAAATCCTGAAGTTATAAAAGCAAAAAAATGAAGATACTCATTGCCCCGGGGAGTTTCAAGGGTTCTATTGTTTCAAAAGAAATATCGCATATCATCGCCCGGGGGATAAAAAAGATTAAAAAAAATGTCGCAGTAAATGAACTACCGATTGCTGATGGTGGACTCGGCACACTAAATATAATCACAGAATATTTCAAAGGCAACTATGTCTCCTGTGATGTTACTGGTCCACTCGGTAAAAAAATCCGGGCACGATACGGCATTATTCAGAGAAAAAACACCGGAATAATTGAACTCGCACAGGCATCAGGACTCCATTTGATCCCGGAATATTTAAGAAATCCATTAGAAACGACAACCACAGGCGTGGGTGAATTGATTAAAGACAGTATAAGAAAAGGATGTAAGAGGATTATTATTGGTGTGGGAGACAGCGGCACAATAGACTGTGGTATCGGTACATTATCAGCTCTTGGTGTGAAATTTCTTGATAGAAATTCAAAACAAATTAAAACAAGTTGTTCAGGACTTTTAGATTTATATAAAATAGATTGCACCGGGATAGAATCATTAAAATCCATTGAATTTAATATCCTCGTGGATGTTTCTAATCCACTCACCGGCAAAAACGGTGCAATTGTTTATGCGTCACAAAAAGGCGCAACAAAAAAAGAACTACCAATGATCCAGCAGGGTTTAAGAAATTTTAAAAAAGTTATTCTCAATGAATATGGAATTGACCTTGATAAAATAAAAGGTAGCGGTGCAGCAGGTGGAATCGCCGGTGGAATGTATGCAATATTGAATGCAAAAATTATTTACGGATTTGATTATTTTGAAAAAATATTCAAGCTCAATAAAAAAATCAAAAATGCCGATTTAGTTATCACAGGCGAAGGAATGGTTGATAGAACAACCTTCTCAGGTAAGGCAACCGGCAGGATAATAGAAATATGCCAAAAATATGATAAACCAGTTATACTGATATGCGGTGATTATGACCAGGGTTTAAATTTTAAAAAATATGGCTCAATAAAAATTTATTCTCTGGTTAAAATCGCAAAAAATAAAAAGAGCGCAATACTCTATCCAGAAAGGTTTTTAAAAAAATTAGTTTTAGAGACCGCGCACTTTTTAGAATCGTTTTGATACAGACTGCTGTGCTATTTAATTTCTAATCAGGATAAAGTTTTACATTGATTTCATCCGCAACTTCAATCACTGCATAATTTTTTGGAAATGGGCCAGGGTTTAAAATGATTGTTGTTCCAATTTTATCAATACCCCGTGCCTCATGTATATGACCACAAAGGCATAGATCAGGTTGATTCTTCTCAATGAATTTACGAATATGTTTGCTACCAACATGCATACCCATCAGGGTCTTATCAACCTTTGTATTAATGGGTGGTGCGTGGCTAACAAAAATCTCCCTGCCTTTTTGCTTTTTGTAATTGCTCAGGATCCTTTCAATTTCTTCATCTGAATACTCCTGGGGTGTGTTAAATGGAGTAAAACCACTTCCACCAATTCCGAAAAATACCAGTCCTTTGATTTCTTTAATCTCACCATGAAGATTAATATGTTCATTTTTTAAAACATCCAGGACTTCATGCTGGTCACAATTACCAGGGACTGCAAGAATATTTTGATTAAATTCTCTTATTGTATCAAGCACGATAATTGCCTCTTTCATTCCACCAAAATTCGTGATATCACCACAGATAACAACTATATCAGCACTGCTTAAGGCATCTAAAATCCTCTTCTCATAATTAATCCTGCCGTGGATATCAGAAACAGCAAGGATATTCATTTATCTTTGTAATAAAATCTGTGAAAGTTGATAATATCTTTCATAATCGTAGCACCAATCGCTACGAGCCCGGATGCACCTCCGATCAAAGTAAGTTCACCCATCAACCTCGTATGGAATGTAATACCTTTGTTTGAACCATATACATAAGATAATGGGTCATCTTTATCAAGAAATTCCGGTCCAATAGATATTTCAGGCTCTCCGTCTTCAATTGATAACTTCCCTATTAATCTCACCATCTTTCCCCTCTTTACCTTTGCACGCACTGTTTTTTCATCCAGGTTCATTATTCCCTGACAGGGTATTGACCTCAAATCCGCACACTTACCGGTTAACAAAAGTCCCAGGATTATTGTTTTATAACAGGTGTCTATTCCTTCAAGGTCAAATCTGTAATCTGGTTCTGCAATTCCAAGTTTTATTGCCTCCCGTATCGCATCCATCTTGCTCTTTTTCTCAAACATAATTTTATCAAGAACAAAATTACTCGTGCCATTTAGAATTCCACGCACATAATATACACCTGCATTGACCAATTCATTATTGATAACACCTGAAGTTGGCAGGGCACCTGCAGTCGTTGCACTGATACCGATATAAACATTTTTTTTCTTTGATAATTCAATGAGTTCATCACCCTTAAAAACCAATGGTGCCTTGTTTGTGCATATGATATTGATTCCATTTTTAATCGCTTCGTAAAGATAAGGATAACTTATCCCTGCATCAGTCCGGGAACCAGGTAATCCATCTATGATAATATCAAGGTTCTGGTTTTTAATTAGGGGCATAAATTTTCTCAGAGGATTTTCTATGGCTTTGTTAATCGTTTTAATCTGCTCTTTCTTATCAATAAGAACCTGTAAGTCTAAATTTCCACTTAAAAAACTCTTTGAATCTGCAACCGCAACAAATCTTAAATCAATACCAAATCTACTAAAGATCTTCTTCTTATTCTCAAGGTAATGTTTAGCAAATGCCCGGACCACCTTTCCAAATCCTAATAATCCTACTTTATATCGCCTGATTTCGGGTTGCATAAAATTGAGTATATATAAAATATAATCCGAGTCAACACTTGAACAATATATGAAGATATATATAATTAATCCGATGCCAGATTTAAAAATCATCGCGGATGAAAAAATTCCTTTTCTCAGTGAATTCTTCTCTACATTGGGTATACTCGATACCTTACCTGCATCAGAAATAAATCAAAAGAATATCAGGAATTATGATGTTCTTTTTGTCCGCACCGTAACAAAGGTCAATAATAAATTATTAGAAGGCACGAAGATAAAAATCATTGGTTCAATGACAAGTGGTATCGACCATATCGATCGAAATTATCTAAGAAAAAATAAGATAAAATTATTATATGCGCCTGGTTCTAATTCACGCTCAGTTGCCGAGTATGTTATTACCTCTTTGCTCGTCATTGCAAAAATTAAGAATTTTTCTCTCGAGGGAAAGACGGTCGGTATAATTGGCGCTGGAAATGTCGGGACAAAAGTTGCACAGATGTGTGAGGCAATCGGTATGCGTGTATTATTGAATGACCCACCTAAATACGATCGGACCAAAAATAAAAAATATCTATCATTTAAAAGATTTTCAGATGCAGATATAATCACACTCCACATCCCTTTAACTTTTAGAGGGAAATATAAAACATTCCATCTCATAGATGAAGAATTTTTAAGCAATATTAAGCAGGGAACGATTCTGATCAATACATCAAGGGGAGCGGTGATTGATGAAAGAATGCTTATAAAATTCTACAAAAGACTCGGTGGGCTTATTCTTGATGTATGGGAAAATGAACCCGATATAAATATTGACCTGCTAAAAATCGCAGATATCGCAACACCGCACATCGCTGGTTATTCACTGGATGGAAAATTCAATGCAAGTTACATCGTCTACAAAAATCTGTGTAAAATTTTAAAGATAAGACCGATTATCAGAAAGAATGATGTCTTTCCTGAAATAAACGAGGAGAAAGATGCAATAATTACACAAAATGACATTTTTAAAACTCTTTATAGAACGATACTACAAATCTACAATCCACTTAATGACCATAAAAAACTTTTTAAAATGATTGGGTTTGAACCTCTGGCAAAGAGAAGATATTTTGAAGACCTCAGAAGAAATTATCCAGTTAGAAGGGAATTTCCAAATTATGTGTTAAGAATATGTGAACGCCTATCCAGTTTACAAAAATTGGTAGAAATTTTCAGGTCACTCGGGTTTAAAATCAAAGTGTAAAACCAGCAACTGCCAGTATAATACCGACCATTACTAACACTTCTAATTACATAAACAAAATATCCCATCAAAACAAAAAAAGCGGGAGACGGGATTTGAACCCGCGACCCTCACCTTGGCAAGGTGATGCTCCACCACTGAGCTACTCCCGCAGAACAGAATAAATCAATATTTAATAACCAAAAAATTATATATAAAAAACCAAAAAAGTCAATATATCGATATAATTTTTAATCGATAAGTATAATATATACCAATTGGCTAAATCTGGTGGTCTTTAAATTATTTAAAGACCACCTCTCCCCCATCTATATCAACCTTAATTGTGCTGTTCTTTTTGAATTCCCCTGCAATTATCTTTTTTGATAAAGGATTTTCAATCAATCTCTGTATTGCCCGGCGCAATGGTCTTGCACCATAGACCGGGTCAAAGCCTTCGTGGGCAAGGTAATCCTTTACTTTTTCACTAAACTCAATTTTATATCCAAACTCTAAAACATTCCTTGCGACCTTTTTTAGTTCTCTTTCAACAATCCCTTTTATCTCCTCAAAACCAAGTGGCTTAAATACAATCACCTCATCAATACGGTTTAAAAATTCAGGCTTCACACTCCTTTCAAGAACCCTGTAGACTTCCTTTTTTGTCTGCTCATAATCAAATTTCCCATTCTTCAAATTTTCGGTTATGATCTCGCTCCCCAGGTTTGAAGTCATAATGATTATGGTATTTTTAAAATCAACAGTTCTGCCCTGGCCATCGGTCAATCTACCATCATCAAGGAGTTGGAGTAAAATATTGAATACATCAGGATGTGCCTTTTCAAATTCATCAAAGAGTATCACCCGGTATGGTCTGCGCCTCACTGCCTCGGTCAATTGTCCACCCTCTTCATAACCAACATATCCAGGCGGTGCACCAATGAGTCTTGATACCGTATGCTTTTCCTGGTATTCAGTCATATCAATCCTCACCAGGGCATCCTCAGTATCAAACAAAAATTCGGCAAGGGATTTTGCAAGTTCGGTCTTACCTACACCAGTAGGACCTAAAAATATAAATGAGCCAATAGGTCGCTTCGGGTCTTTCAACCCTGCCCTTGAACGCCTTATTGCATCGCTCACCGCAACAACTGCATCCTCCTGGTCAACGAGCCTTTCGTGGATTCTTTCCTCCATCTTTAGCAATTTGCTCATCTCAGATTCAAGCATCCTTGATACAGGTATTCCAGTCCAGTTAGAGATGATTTCTGCTATATCATCTTCTGTGACGCGGTCATCAATGCCGCGTTGTTTCATCCATTCAGTCTTTTTACGACGATACTCTTTCTGTAATGCCTCAGTCTCATCCCTTAACTTTGCTGCAAGTTCATAATTACGCATCTCCACCGCCCTTTTGCCTTCTTCAGTAAGTTGTTCAAGTCTTTTCTCCATTTCTTTTAATTCATCCGGCATTGAATATATCTCTATGCGTGCCCTTGCGCAGGCTTCATCAATCAAATCAATCGCCTTATCAGGAAGATGGCGTTCGGTTAAATAGCGATGGGAAAGTTTTACTGCTGCTTCAATTGCAGAATCATCAATTATCACACCATGGTGCGATTCATACCGATTTTTCAATCCCTGCAATATCTTAATTGTATCCTCAACCGAAGGTTCACCAACATAAACCGGAGCAAATCTCCTCTCCAGTGCTGCATCCTTTTCAATATGTTTCCGGTATTCGTTCAATGTCGTAGCACCAATACACTGCAATTCACCCCTTGCAAGCGCAGGTTTGAGCATATTTGAGGCATCAATTGCACCTTCGGCAGCACCCGCACCAACTATCGTATGCAATTCATCAATGAAAAGGATTATCTCACCCTTGCCTTTTCTAATCTCATCCATCACCGCCTTCAATCGCTCTTCAAATTCACCACGGAATTTTGAACCAGCAACGAGTGAGCCCATATCAAGTGCAAGTATCCTTTTATCCTTCAGTATCTCCGGAACATTTTTCTCAACAATCTTCTGGGCAAGTCCTTCAACAATTGCAGTCTTACCAACCCCTGCCTCACCAATCAGAACAGGATTATTCTTTGTCCTGCGTGAAAGAATCTGAATCACCCTTTTTATCTCCTGCTCCCTACCAATCACCGGGTCGAGTTTTCCCTGTTTTGCCAGTGCTGTTATATCCCTTGCATATCTCTCAAGTGCCATATACTTACTCTCTGCATCCTGGTCAGTCACCCTCTGCGCGCCCCTTATCATCTGCAATGCCTGATAAATCTTTTCTTTATTTATACCGAATTCCCTGAGAATCTTTACAGTTTCACCTTCTAACTCTTCAGCGATTGCCAGGAATAGATGTTCTGTCCCAACATAATCATCCTTCATTCTCTGTGCCTCAGTCTGAGCAACTGATAACAATCTCTTGGTCCTCGGCGTAATATAAATCTGCGAGGTTGCTCCACCATAGACCTTAGGCCTCAATTCCAGCGAAGATTCAAGCCGGCGCTGGACCACATCGGGCATTATATCAATTTTCTTAAGTATCTTTGGCACAAGTCCATCTTCCTGACGCAAAAGAGCGAGAAAAATATGCTCAACATCTAGTTCCTGGTGATTATATTCATCAAGGATCTCCTGTGCCAGTGCTATGGAATCCTGTGCCTTTTGTGTGAATCTATCAAATCTCATACAAAATTTAGACAGGAAATTTTAAAAATTGTTTAGGTTAATTATAACAAAATCAAAATGCAGACCAGACCCCACAGAATAAAATTTATTATCATCGGCATATCGTTTATGAGTGCACGGTTTGGCATATCAGCACCGGATTTTTTTTCTATTATGTAAAGATACCTAAACATACCATAAATGACGAATGGAACTGTAAAAATCAAATTCTTTGTATGGAACTTATTTATTGTATCTGGAGATAGTGTATATATACAATAAGAAACGATGCAGGCAGAAATCGTTATCGTAATCATATGATTGAGCATATCTATTGAGTAATGATAGAGAACCTTTCGGTGTTTTTCTGCCTCCTCACCGAGTATGAGTATTTCGCTCTTTCGCTTTGCTAAAATTATAAAAAGTGCCAGCAAAAATGTGCAAAGAATCAACCAGGATGATATTTCAACATTGATTATCAATGCACCTGCAATAGACCTCAAAACATAACCTATGGCAACCACAATAACATCAAGAATCACAAGATATTTAAATAATACAGAATAAAGAAGACTCAATATTATGTATACAAGAGCAGAAATAAAGAATTTATCATTGACCCGGTAAGAAAGATAAAGGGTGAGAATAGTCAAGACTGCAGAGACGATGATGGCATTCAATATCTTTACTTTGCCTGAAGCGATTGGCCTATTCTTCTTTGTCGGAATGAACTGGTCAAATCTGTAATCTATTACATCATTAATTATATAACCCGCGCTGCTCAGTAAAGAAAAAATGACAAATCCTACAATTGAAAGGGCGACTTTTTCTACATTATGAAATTCACGGCTAAATACAAGCCCGGCGAATAAAAATACATTCTTTACCCACTGTTCTGGTCTTAATAATTTTATGTAATCTCTTCTCAAAACTCTGTTGCACTCGTAAATGTAAAATCCCTTATCTTCATTGCTGGCACAACCATACCATGGGGATTCCTTCCACCATAACCAGGTTCCTCAGCAACCATCTCTGCCTTACTGCAGATTGCCTCAACTCGATTTAATGCCTCAAATATATTCTCGGTAAAGCGCAGATTCTTTATACCTTTTGTAATAACCCCATCCTCAATCAGAAATGTTCCATCCCTTGTCATACCAGTAAATACAAGTTTGTATGGGTCAATGACATTCGTATAATGGAGTCTGGTTATGAGAACTCCTTTTTTGGTATTCTTTATCATCTCATCAATTTTACTATCGCCACCCTTCATAACGATATGTAGTGGTATTGGTCCAAAAGGATTCGGATACATAAGCGCATGGCCTGTTGATTTTTTCTTTGCCATTGTTGCCGTCATTGAATCATAGACAACATTTTTTGCAACTCCATTTTCGATCAAAACAATCTTCTTCTTTGGCACGCCTTCAAAATCAAATGGTGTAACAAATCCTTTCTTATAAAACGGGTCATCAATAATTGTAATCCTTTCGTCAACTACTTTTTTCCCGAGTTTATCTGAAAGAAATGAACGTCCCTCTTCATAAGTCTTGCCGTTGAATGAATAATAAGCAAGATAACCGATTATATCACTGACTGCAAGTGGCTCAAAGATTGTGGTATATTGTCCTGGTGGAATTTCAACCGGATCTTTTGACCTCAATGCCTTTTCTGCAGCAATCTTCGCCATTCTTTTGAAGTTTAATTCTTTTAAATTCTTTGCACCTGCCTGGACATAACCAGTGGAATTATCCGTTGCCATAACTATATTACAGAAAATATCGCTACTCTTTCGATAAGCGAATGTCCCATTAGAATTCCCTATCGCAATCGTAGAGAAACCATTGGAGACCGAACCATAACAGGTTAAATTATTCTTTTTGGCAACCTCAATTATCTCTTTGACCGCATCTGCCCTCTCCACCGGCGACATCCGTGCTGTCTTTGGCTCAAAAGAAACAACCTTTTTATATATGTTTGGTTTAACCTCTGGCAGTGATTCAAAATATGGATTATCAATCTGTAATCGGGCAATGGTCTCAGCCCAATGCAGAGTTTCTTTCAACTTGTCAGGTGCAGTGGAATTTGTATAGGAAGAACCGATCTTTTTTCCAAAAGCAACCCTGATATGGACACCTGTATTTGACTCCTGGACATTTTGATGTATGTAATTATTCGCATACCTTGTGAGTGCTGAATTAAAATCAAATATTACAACCTCGGTCTGGTCTGCCTTTGAATTCTTTAAAACAAAATTAATAATCTTTTTGGCATTATCTTTCTCAATCATATCACTCCTTTTTTAATTGATTTTACTTAAAATTTATCCAAAGTCAACAACTAAAAGTCTAACCCTCTCCACTTCTTTCAATAAAAAACAAATCCATCTAACGCCAAACAATATTTCTAAATTTAATTCGTCAGAATTTTATAAAAACTTATGCCCTGATTTCTGATTATTTTAAATATACAAATTTTATAAACTCCCTTTGAGCCCCCTTCTCAATCTTGATAAAATAAATTCCATTTGGTAATCCCTTTGCATTATAATTGATATAACCACTGCCCTTCAGTTGCCCATTATATATTCTATCTATGAATCTCCCGGTATAGTCATAAAGGTCAAATGTTATAGTCTGTGACCTTTCTAAGGTGTAGTATAGATTTATCCTTCCCGGTGTGGGATTAGGGATTATGGCAATTGATTGCCCGGAGTATTTTGAAACCTGCATCTCTTCAACACCCACAAATCTGTCCCACCAGGACTGGGCACTATCTGAATTCACTTTTGCGCTTGTAATATCATCACCGCCAACAATTGCATAGGCAACCCGATAATACCCAGCCGGTGGAATATTAAATGGTCCTGTAGAGGCAATGACAGACCAGTTTGTCGTGCTCGTGCTACTGGGCACCTTCTTTTTGCCCGTGAGAAAACTATCCTTGACAACTTCGCTCATCATTGAACCTGGAGTAACATAAAGAGAATGGTGTATCGCCGACAGATTTCTGGCATTTTTTGGTTCAAGAATCCTTATGCCCACAGTGGGTTTTTGTGAACTCGTAGATTGTAGCATATAGATAAATCTTCTGATACTATCTGAGCGGACAATGTTGTTCACACTGTTATAGACATCAAAATCAAACATCATACCCGAGTAGAAATTGTTTATCTGGCTTGCTCCATAATTGTAGTAATAGAAGCAGACAATAACCCAGTCATCATAGCCCAGCTGGGACAAAGAGAGGCTCCATTGTTTCACAACCAATCCCTTTGGCGATGGATGTCCTGAATCACTGTATAATGCCTGGTATTCTTCTTCAGCCTTCAATGGTGGAATCAAGGATTTTAAGGTATCAAGAATCTTGAAATCCTGATTTATCGTGGATGAATTTGGCGGTCCATAAAATCGGTCAACAATATAAGATGGGTCAGTTCCACAGACCATACTGCCGTAATACAAACAGCCATAGGATGCAAGTTTTGAATATTTAAATCCTGAACCCTCGCCATAAGGATAGGTGGTTCCAAAACTACCATTGGTTGTTACCGTAAATGCACAGACACCTGTATCATGGTCAGCCCATATCCTTCTCGGCTCTGGTGCTACTCCTACCATTGCCTTAAAGAATGGTGTCCAGTTTCCCTGGTTTGATGTCGTATTGATTAGAAATTCAACCTCAGTTCCCTGGGGTGTATTGGGTGAGACCGAGATAATAAACGAATCACCACCAGCACTGTCATTGATTGGGATATTATTGTAGTAAGAGACTGAGTCAAGCAATGTAATAAATGGATTTGATGTGCGCATTGTTCCATTCACATTTGTTGCATTCACATTACCCTGATTCTTCAGGATAACCCGTAATCTCACGGTCTCACCAGGGTCAAGTCTGCCATTATTATTGCCTGATTGGTCAAAGATTTTGTGTGATTGATAGATAATACACGGTTGTGAGGAACTACCTGATACTGAACAGGTTCCTTCATATGGTTTGCAATCCGGAGCAGTTACTGTAACACCCATTGTTCCACTCGTAGTAGGATAGACAAAAAGGTCAATCCAGCCTGAAGAATTTGTCCTGCCGGTTGAATAGACTTCAGTGCCTTTCATTACACAGACAAGGGCATTCTTCAAAGGCTGACCTGAAACCATAACTGTAACCCTGAACATCTGCGGTCCAGCAGGGATTGAACTGGAATGGCTAACAGTCATCGCTCGTGGTTTTTGTGTATAGATACTCGTATTTGGGTCACCAAATAAGGTGAGTTCATATACACACCATCTGGTTGGTGCCTGACTCATTGCGAGATTACGCAGGTTGTTCTTGGCAGTCGCAAGGGCAACACCAAGTTCATTGATATTATTGATAAAATTTTTGAACAGTTCCAGATCAAGCATTTCTGAAGGACCTAATGCTGGTGGATAGCCAAGTCCATAACGCGCATTGAGTATCGTTGCAATGCAACCACCATTTGGATAATTCACCAGACTCTCGGCAATGCAATCCTGACCATCAAAACTGCCACAATCGCAGTTGATACCATTCATCACATTATATTTGATGCCATTCGTAAGTGTGGGAATCTGGGACATACTGAAAACACTCATACTCGTCGGGCTTCCGTGGTCAGCCACATGGCAGAACTGATAACCAACATTCAAGGAATCGCGCACCGCATTTGAAGGTGGATCTTCAAGTTTTGAACGCCTCCAGTTAGAAGGATAATAACTGTAAATGATATTATTGATCACGCGTCCATGATATGGACTGAAGAGCATCTCTGAAGGAAGAAGGAGTGTCTTCACATAATTCGTATCAGGATGTTTCTCAAAGATTGTATCCTTATTAATAAAGGTATTGATATTTGTTGCATTGTCCACTGGTGCACGTCCCACATAAAGGTCAAAAAATAAGTCAACTGTATCACCCATCTCGCCGAAATAGTTGTTATTATTTCCATCCCAGGACCACTGTAAATCTGCATAATACATATCAGTTGGAATGCTACCGGTGATTGTGCTCTCTTCAATCACGAGTCGGGTCTTTCTATCCGGCACGATAAAATCATCTCCACCAAGTAATAAATATTTCAATCCCTTGTTCTGCCAGTAGTCCTTGATACAATTTCTTATTTTTTCCTGATTGTCCCTGCCTGAATACTGGGCATAGATAGAGTCTGTTCCAATAACCTTTGTCTTCAACCCCTTTTTCGTCTTCCAGTTAACAAGCGGTGTCCAGTTTGGTTTAAGTGAAGGAGAGGTAATAATAAGATAGTCCACCTCATCACCTTTCAGGGTCTGGGTCTGGGGCATAAATTCCTCAACCATCTCAGGATTTGCAACGAGCCCTTTAACAACAGGAGTGAATAACTCAATCTGGCTTTTTGTAAGGATTATTTTTTCATAGACACCCTCTGTATAATGAATATTTATCTTTAGTTTTTTGTAAAATATCAATTTCTTATCAGCACCGATATACTGGACTGGATAGATATTGAGACCGGCAATCCTGAAACCTCCAAGCCAGCCTCCAGGAACATTCTCAACTACTGCTTTTGGGTAAGGTGTTGAAGAAGAATATATCATCGGGTCTGGTGGGATAAAATCAGATTTCTTTTCTATTGAAAAAGGCTGAATTGCCTGGCAGGGATATGGCAGGAATATCCCCTTTAACTCCTCTTTTTCCATAGAAACGATTTCAACATCCTTAACTTCTGCATCAACAGGAATTGCAAAGTAATAACAAAGGACTGGAAGGAGTGGTGCACCCTTCTCCATTGTGAGCGGTTTACCTGAATACATAATAAAATCATAACCATCGATACGGTTTATAACCAGGTCTTCTTTCTTAAAATCCAATTCACGGGTTATCACTTTAGAGAATAAAACCAGTGGCACGGTCAAATAAATTAGAAAAGGTTTAAGTCTCATATAGTCTCCTTAATTTAACCCTAAATTGTAATCAAAATAACTTAAATGTCAAGGGGAATTTACCCTGGGTTCATTTTTTATTATCGTCTGCAAAAATTGAATAAAAACACTGGAGTTAAGGCGTAAGCCTTTTATTTAATAAAATCTATAAGAATTTATCAGCATAATTTTTTCTCTAATATCTGTGCAATCCTCTTCCCTGCATTTCCATCCCAGTATTTTGGTCTTCTGTTTTTCTTCTTATTCCAGCCTTTTTCAATGATCTCCCTTGCCTCCTTAAAAATTATTTTAGGGTCAGTGCCCACAAGGCGATTTGTGCCCTGTGTGATCGTAATTGGCCTCTCTGTATTATGACGCAGGGTAAGACAGGGAACACCAAGGATGGTCGTCTCCTCCTGTATGCCGCCTGAATCAGTGAGCACAATCGTTGCCTTATCCATCAAAGATAAAAACTCAAGATAACTGAGTGGCTCAATAAACATAATCCCTTTTTTAAAATCATCATCATAGACCAGAAAATGCATATCCTCCTCGATGGCATTATAAGTCCTGGGATGAGCCGGAAAGACAATCGGAATAATCCGTGAGATATTACTCACTGCATCAAGGATTGTCTGGAATACCCTTTTATCATCAACATTTGAAGGACGGTGGAGTGTCAATATGCCAAAACGAACTCTATCCAGGCCGAGTTTTCCCCGTATTTTCATTTTCCGTGCCACAGAAAGATGTTTCAAAAGTGTATCAATCATTGTATTACCCACAAAAAATATTTTATGTTCTGGAATACCCTCGTGCAAAAGATTTTTATTTGCATCCTCACAGGTTGTAAATAAAAAATCAGAAATCTGGTCTGTGAGTAGCCGGTTAATCTCCTCAGGCATTGTGCGGTCAAAACTTCTCAAACCCGCCTCAATATGGGCAACCGGGATACATAATTTCTCTGAAGTCAGGGCACCAGCCAGTGTGGTATTCACATCACCAACAACAATGACCAGGTCAGGTTTTTCTTTTATACAAACCTTCTCAAACTCAACCATCACTCTGGCGGTCTGCTCACTATGTGAGCCTGAACCCACACCTAAATAAATCTTTGGCTTGGGTAGATTGAGTTCATCAAAGAATATCTTTGACATCTCCCTGTCATAGTGCTGACCACTGTGGACAATAAAGGTCTTAAATCTCTTTATTTTTTTAAGTTCATTATAAACCGGTGCCGCCTTCATAAAATTTGGCCGTGCACCAACGAGGATAATTATCTTTTTTCTCATAGATTATCACTCCATTATACAAAAAAATCCCATATCGTCAACAACATACAACATATTTCCATCTATTCACCCGCACTTCGTAAGTGAGGGTAGGATTTTAAAAAATAAAAAAGACAAGGCGAAAACCGATAAAATTCCATAAGGTTTTCACCCTCACTTACGAAGTGCGGGTAAGACTACTCTAATATCAAGTGTTTTATCTCCGCAAGATATCTTTGATAATCTTTTCGGATTTCAACAAACTCTTTATACTCGTTGGGTTTGAGGTTAATATATTCTGAAAAATTACAAAGTCTACTCAATTCTAAATTTATATACTCACCGTAAGAGGAATAATTCCAATCCTCGGGCCTCTCTACAAAACCATCAGATACTGGATTAAGATGTATGTATCGTGTAAGATGCAAAAGATACTCATTATTATCAACCAGGACACTTTTGAACCTACCCTGCCATAACGGACCTTTTCGGTCGTTTTTGACATTAAAATATCTGGTGTAACTATCAAGCAAAAGTTTCAAGAAAATTGAAATGCCATTATCTTCCAGCTGTTTCAAAATCAAATGAAAATGGGTTGGCATTATACAAAACGCTATAATCTCAACCAAACACTCAAGTTGTCCTATCTTTGTTTCATAATAAAGATTGCGGTCGGAAATTTCCTCATAATAAGAAAATCTTATAGGAACTGTTTTGTGCCGGTAAAACCTAAGCATCTCAATAAACCTCTCATACTCTCGCTTATTGCGGAAAATCTTAAAACCAGCAATACTTTTCGAAAAAATGTGGTATACTTGCCCATTAATCAATGGTTCTTTTCTCATAAGCCTTCTTTGCCCGCACTTCGTAAGTGTGGGGAAGGTTTTAAGTGGGGGGAAGGGTCAAAAATGATGGGTGAAAAGTAATGAAATTTCATAGTTCATAGAGTTTCCACCCCCACTTACGAAGTGGGGGTGGGCTATCGCTGTAACCAGGCAAGATAGTCATCAAATGATGCAATAGATACATCTGGACTCAATGGGATGCTTTCTTCGCAAAAAGAAACGATCTTCCCCGACATTACTGGTAACCCAGTAAACGATTGCCTGAATCTTTTGATTGCACTTCCCATCTCAACTGCAGGTGTTTTGGTTAACTTAAATTCTACAGGGTATAATTTCCCGTCTTTTTCTATAATCAGGTCCACTTCAAACCCATTATGACTCCTTAAATAATACAATCCTGCTCGCTTATTATAATTCATTATTACCTTAATCGTCTCCTGAATGCAAAAATTCTCAAAGAGTGCTCCAGCCACTGGACCATTTAACAGAAATTCCCTGTTATTTATGCTTAACAGATAACTCACCAACCCACAATCTAAGAAATAGATTTTGGGGCTTTTTGTTATCCGCTTGCCGATATTCCGATAATACGGTCTCAACAGATAGATAATCCTTGTCGCTTCTAATATGGATATCCATTTTTTTACCGTATTTACAGCCACACCTAATTCTGCGGACAGGGAACTGAGATTTAGAATCTGGGCAGTCCTTGATGCTAAAAGTTGCAAACACCCTTGAAAATCCCTCAAGTATCCGATATTAAAAAACATTCTGATATCTCTTTCTAAATATGTCTGGACATAAGAACCATACCAAATTCTGCTATCCATTTTTTTATCAACCACTATCTCAGGAAAAGACCCGCGCAAGCAGCTATGGACAAAATATTCTTCCGGAGAGGAAAATGACTTATTCTTTATCGCATTGGATTTTTCATAAATAGAAAATGGCAGTAATTCAAAAATAGCAACCCTGCCTGCAAGGGTATCACCTAAATTTCTTATCATATTGAATTGTTGGGAGCCAGTAAAGATAAAAGGCCCTTTTTTCTGACGATTCTCGTCAATAATGATTTTTACATAAGATAGCAATTGGGGAACATATTGAATTTCATCAAGAATTACTTTTTCACCAAGACTGCCCAGAAAAAATTTAGGGTCTGAAAGTGCCCGTTCACGATTAAGAGGGTCATCAAAGGAGATATATTTATATTGGTCAGAAAATAGTTGCTTAAGCATTGTTGATTTACCAGACTGCCTTGGTCCTGTTAAAACTACAGCGGGAAACTGATTCACAGCCTTTACTATAATCTTCTCTATCTCTCTATGAATATAAAAAAATTTCGCCATATCTAATTATATTGAAATCTGTCTTAATGTCAAGACATTTTTGCATTCAGACTGCAAATTTTCAGTATACAAAACATCCGATAGCATCACGCCATTTTCCAAATAGGCCACTATCACTACATCTTCCAATAATTTCACATCTCCTCTCCGCCCCAACCACCCTACACTCCTCGCCCCGCCTTATGGGGAGAGGGAAAGGGTGAGGGGTAAAACTTATCCAAATCCCCTCTCCCCTTGGGGGAGAAGGGGTGGGGTGAGGGGACAACTCCTCAACATTTCTTCCCCTGCGTGGAGATTCAACCACCTTCCCCCACTTCGTAAGTGGGGTGAAGGTTTAAAAATGAGAGGTGAAAAGTAATGAAATTTCATAGAGTTTCCGCCCACACTTACGAAGTGAAGGAGGAAGTTTTGGATTTTTTGGTGATGTAGAAATTACCAAGGCTGAGGGCGTCAAGGCTGGAGTGGATAAAGGTCTCAAGGGCATCTTTTGGTGAGCAGACAATGGGCTCACCGTGTAAATTAAATGAAGTATTTAAAACCCCTCCCACACCCGTGAGTTCTTCAAACTTTTTCAATATCCGATAATACTTCGGATTCCATTCTTTCCTTACAATTTGGGGCCTGCAGGTCAAATCATAAGGATGCAACCCTGCGAGCAAATCCCCTTCCCTAACTTTAAAGGTGGTTTTTCTTCTTAATCAGGAAACAGATTACGGAGCGTCAGAATGTAGATACCATTCAATGGTTTTTTGCAAACCCTGTTCAAACGGTGTCTTTGCCCTGAATCCAAACTCTCGTTCTGCTCTGCTTGTATCCAGCATCCTTCTTGGCTGACCATCGGGCTTGGTTGAATCCCATTCAATCTTGCCATTATAATTCAAAATTTTTGCAATGAGATTGACTAAATCTTTTATTGAAATCTCAAACCCAGCACCAATATTCACTGGGTCAGGTTTATTATATCTCTCTGTTGCAAGAACAATCCCCTCTGCACAATCTTCAACATATAAAAATTCCCGGGTTGCCTTGCCTGTTCCCCAGACCACGACTGGTCTATCTGGCTTATCTGGTTTTTTTCGCTTATTTAGTCTATTTAAAACTGCCACTTTTCCACCCATTGCCTCTGCAAATTTCTTTATCAATGCTGGAATTACGTGGCTTGAAGCAGGATCAAAATTATCACCCGGTCCATATAAATTAACAGGCATCAAAAAAATTGAATTGAATCCATATTGCTGGCGATATGCCTGGGATTGAACCAAAAGCATCTTTTTTGCAAGACCATAAGGTGCATTGGTCTCTTCTGGATAACCATTCCATAAATCCTCTTCCTTAAATGGAATAGGTGTAAATTTGGGATAACAACAGATAGTGCCTAAAGCAACAAATTTTTCAACTTTCTGGCGATATGCCTGGTCAAGCAAAAATACACCCATTGTGAGATTATCATAGAAAAATTCAGCAGGATGCTCACGATTTGCACCTATGCCACCAACCCTTCCGGCAAGATGGATAACAATATCGGGTTTTATCTCGGCATACATACGTTTTACATTATCCAGTTCACGCAGGTCATACTCTGGCAAATCTGCGACAAAAATATTTTTGTAACCTCTCTCTTTAAATCTTTTTACCAGATGGGTTCCTAAAAAACCTTTACCTCCAGTTATACATATGCGTTTATCGTGCATATATCCTCCTTAAATTAGTTATTTCAAAAATCCTTTTTTAAACGGCGGGTAATCCGCTCTACTGTCTTTTCACAGGCATTCAAAAATTCTTTTATCTCCTCAGGATATTTTACAGAATACATTGTTTTACGCCATCCCCTTTCAAACCGCACAATGTTTGCTAAACGCAATTTTGTTAAATGACTACAGACCGTTGACTTTTTTCTCTCAACCGCCTTGACCAGTGTATCCAAATCCATCGACCCTTTCTCAAGAAGCAAACGGACAATGGCATAGGTTATCGGATAACTCAAAACTTTACACAATTGAGAACCACGAAATCTTTTCTCTACTATCCTCATACTATATTATACAAAAATTGGCAAAAATGTCAATCTATAAATATGTAGTAATCCATTCGACTATTCGACAATTGTCGAATTGATGAATTGTCGAATTGTGAAATTGTTGAATTGATAAATTGATGAATGAACAAATGGATGGGAATGGATGGGGGTTAGTGCCAGAATTTTTGGATGAATAAACGGATTAAGAATTCGGGGAGTAAGGACATACGGTAGATGGTCTTTTTGGGTTGCTGGGGTAAACGATAGAGCCATTCAAGATAATGTCTTTTCATCCAGTCCGGTGCCTCAGAAAGATTGCCCGCAATGTAATCAAATGCAGCACCAACTCCAAGTTGGACTGCCTTCACCCTCCCTTTATGCCCCGCCATCCACTTTTCCTACAATCATCTTACTTTATCCGCTTAAATCTCTATCTGATTATATCTTTCGCATAATCAACCTTTTTTATCACTGTAGTAATGCATTTGACTATTCGACAATTGGCGAATTGATGAATTGTGGAATTGTGAAATGGAGGGACGGTTTATTAAGTTAGAGAGTTTTTGGAAATTCAGTCATTAATCAATCACGAAACTGGGGCGGTGGGTTTGGTGATGTAGAAATTGCCCAGGGTGAGGGCATCAAAGCTTTCCCTTCCGCTACCCGTGGCCTGCAGGTCAAATCATTATGGATGCAATTCCGCAATCAAACCCATATCACCCCCCACTTACGAAGGGGCGGTTTATTGTGTATTTTGTTTATAACCTTCCATTTTTAATTGCTGCTTTAGCCTGTTCTTCAATCCATCTGTATGTAATTTCTAAGCCTTTTTTTTGTAGCGTGGATGGAGCCCAGCCCAACATTTTTTGAATAAGTCTATTGTCTGACTTCCTACCTCTAACACCCTGTGGACCATCAACGTGAATTATTCTCAGTTTTACACCAGCAATTTTCATAATCATTTGCGCAAGTTCATCAATTGAAACCATCTCTTCTGAACCAATATTTACAGATCCTGTCCAGTTTGAACGCAAAAGTCTGGTTGTTCCTTCAATACACTCGTCTATATATAAAAATGTTCTTGTTTGCTTTCCATCTCCCCATATTTCAATAGAATCATAACCCTTTAATTTTGCTATTGCTATCTTTCTACATAAAGCAGCAGGCGCTTTTTCCTTACCATCATTCCACGAACCTTCTGGCCCGAAGATATTATGGTAACGCGCTATGCGAACTTCCATTCCATAGTTTCTATGAAATGCCAGATAAAGTCTCTCACTGAAAAGTTTTTCCCAGCCGTATTCGCTGTCAGGCATTGCTGGATATGCTGAATCTTCAGCACAGTTTGGATTCTCGGTGTCTTCTTGATTGAACTTTGGATAAATACAAGCAGAAGAGGAATAAAAAATCCTTTTTGTATTTCGCCTATAGCATGCTTCAAGAATATTAAGATTTATGAGGGCGGAATTATGCATTATGTTGGCATCATTCTCACCTGTAAAAACATAACCTGCGCCACCCATATCTGCTGCAAATTGATATATCTCATCAAATTTAGTATCAACAACTTCCCGACAAACATTCGGTTCTCTCAAGTCTCCCAGTACAAAATCATCGGCTTCAACTTCGGAGAACTGAGGGTATTTCAAATCAACTCCTCTAACCCAAAATCCTTCTTTTTTAAGCCTTCTCACCATATGGTGACCAATAAATCCACCCGCACCACAAATTAAAGCTTTCTTCATAATAACCTCCTAATTTATCTATTTTTACTATAAAAGCTTTTGTAATTTGAATCTATTATTAATGCAACTATCAATTTAAAAATACAAAAAGAGCTTTGCTCCGTCTGTTTATTTTTCTAAAGCGGGCTGACTGCAAGTGTGCACACATTTTCGTGGTTCCACCTATAAAGTAGAAATGGCATAGACGATGAATTTTTTAATTAGGCATAGACGGGAGAATAGGGATTTAATAAGTGTGCCTGTTGTTGTAGCATATTGTGATTTTTCAGCGGCGGATAAATTTTTTACTATATTTATAATATTTATGAAACCTTCGACATCACCATGGTTAACCTGATAACCGATTTTGTATTCTTTAATGATATCACCGATATGGCTCTTTATTGGTCCTAAAAGAACAAAGGGCCTGCCTGTGCTCAATATACCATAGATTTTGCAGGGATGGACAATCCCTACATACTCCTCGCCCATTGAAACAATATGCAAGTCTGCAGCAGAAAGCGAATACTTAATAAACGCCCGGGGCTGATATGGCAGATAAATAATATTATCAAGATTATGTTTTTCTTTGAAATTCAATATTTCAGATAGCCTTACTCCCCCACCGATAAACATAAAAATGATGTCCTTTTCATCTCTAAGTTTTTTTGCTGCCTCTAACAGCGTATCAATCGGATGGCAGATGCTAAAATTTCCTGAATACATTATAACGAATTTGCCATCAAGATGGTGCTCTTTGCGAAATGGGTTTTCACTATGGGGAACAGATTCAACCTCATCATGTGCCCAGACTGGAATTATTTTAATTTTTTTATCTGTTATGCCCTTGCTTTGAATCAATTGTGCCATATATTTATCAAGCGCGATAATCTTATTTGACTTTTTATATGTAAATCTTGCCCAAGCATCCAAGAGTTTGTAAAAAAGTGAACTCTCTTTGACCCAGCCGAGTTTCACAGCCTCATCTGGATTAACATCCATTGCCCAGTGAATGAACCTGCCACCCCTAAATTTACAGAATAAGACACCAAAGAATGAAATCCAGGGCGGAGTGGTCAATCCGATAACGATATCATATCGCGGTAGAAAAAATATCTTCAAAAGAAAAGAAATACTGAATGAAAGATAATCTATGCCCCGATGAAAATGCGTCTTCTTACCAAGGGCTGTTGTCATTATCCTGTGGATGCGGATACCTTTATAGACCTCAAATTTTGGCAATATCTTATTACGGTCATCGTATGAGCGTCTATCACTAATAACATCAACTGAAAATCCATTTTTAACAAGTTCGATCGCCAAATCGGTCAGGTGCTGACTCGTAGATGCATTGTCTGGAAAAAAAGTTTGATTTATGAGCAAAATCTTCATATCATTTCACAATTGCGAAGTTGTGTAATGGTAAAAATAGGTTAATCCGTAATTGTTCTTTTGTATGAAAATGTAGCAGGATTGCCGAAATAAACACTATAAGGTTTTGCCAGGCCGCTAAAAATAGCACCAGCACCAATTACTGCTTGTGTTTTTATTTTACTACCCGGCAATATGGTTGCCTTTGCACCAATCCAGACACCGTCTTCAATAATGATGGGTTTCACGATCAAATCAAAAGTGGATTTTTCGTAATTATGGCTACCAGTGCACAAATATGTACCTTGAGAAATGCAGACATTGTTTCCAAGTTTTACATCTGTCAAATTATCAATCCAAACTCCTTCACCAATCCACGAATGATTACCAATTTCAAGAAACCAGGGGTATTTAATATTGACACAGGGTTTAAAAAAAACGCCCCTCCCTACTTTTGCTCCAAACATTCTTAGTAAGGCTACTTTGATTTTTGAAGGATAAGGAAGGGATGATTTGAAAAATAGGCTGTTTACAAGATACCATAAAGCCCTTTTTACAAAGTTCCCGGGCTTATACCACTTATTGGAAAATTTGCTTAAATCAACCTGCGTCATAAGTATTTTATTTTTAAAAACTCTTCAATCACTTTTTCAACTGGCACATTCTCCTCTTTTGCCCGCTTCTCAATCTCATAACTCTTTTCTCTTTTTTGCTCTTCATTTGCGCAAAATATTTACTACGCACTTGAGAAAACAATAAAAAACAGGTAGAAATTGCGCTTTTATCCTTTTTGATAAAGCATAAAATGAATTCAATTTGTTAAATTAATCTTTGATAGCTGTCATAGTAAACATTCCAACTTATGAATTTCTTGTTTTAATCCATATGTGATACCTTAACTTCCTATCTAAATCTTTTTTCACCAGCATTACCTCGCATTTTTTTTAGTTCATATAATTTCATTTCAACTTCTAGATAATATATAGCCTTACACAAGTTATAATACAATCCAGCTAAACCGTCTAAAAAACCTAATTTAAAAATGTAACCATAAATAAAATAAATCAAGGGCTTAAAAGGTAATCTAACAAAAATTCTTTTCGCTATTTCGCGTTTACGGACTAAAGTATTTCTTTCTTCTGATTTAATCATCGGTGATATCATTTTCTTATTGAAGATCAAATAAGAGGCTCGGGAGGAGTAGGCATTGTGTCTTGCAAAAAAATCATGAACGCCTTTTAGATTATTGTGAATAAACGGTGTCTTGAAGATACCAACTCTTCCATTTATAACCGGCTGTTCAGAACCTTCAACTTCACGATGACCATAATCGTCAAAATCAGTGAATCTCGCTAAAGCGTGTTTAAAAAATATTAATTTTCTTACAGGATCTCCATGTTTAATAGTCTTATTTAAAAAAACATAGTAAAATCGGACATAATAGGCGTCATACTTTGATTCACCAGATACGATTTGCCCAATTTCAGGTATTGCATTATCCGGGATTTCTTCATCAGCGTCTAACATTATCACCCAATCGTTTGAAAAAGGCAAATTTATTAGACACCAGTTTTTTTTCTTTGGATACTTACCGTCCCAAGTAAAATTTATTACTTTCGCTCCATGTAATAAAGCAATTTGTGTTGTTTTATCTGTGCTGTTACTGTCAACAACAAAAATTTCATTAGCAAAGAATACGCTATCAAGACATTTTTCTATGTGTATTTCTTCATTTTTAGTCATTATGATTATTGAAACAGGCAAACTGTGTCTCATTGGATTTCTACAGTTCTACTTACAATCAATATATTTGTTTAAAACAAAGTGCTGTGCATTTTTTGAACTAAATAACTCGTGCACAAATTTCAACGGTACTGGAGTAACTACGAACTTCGGTGGTTTCATCTATAGGCTTTTTCTAACAAAGAACCACAACTCATATCCTAAATATCGCAATATGCTAATTTGTGCTATTTTGTCCATTAAACGATAAATTGGGAGTAAAATTGATGGTGGGAATTTGAGTTTCAGCACATTTAATCTTAACCCAAATATTGTATCACAGCACACATTTTCTATAAAAAAACCATTTTTGTGTAATTTGGAGATACAAAAAGCAGGAGTCCTGAAGCGCTGTATGTAGTTTCGTTTGAGAATCGTATGCAAAATAACAGCTGGACTAAATGGCGACAAAATATTATTAACTGAAATAATGATGAAACCATTCTTTTTTAAAACGCGCGCCATTTCAAATAATGCTTTGTTTTCATCTTCTAAGTGCATAAGCACTCCTGTGCACAAGACGCCATCGAAGATGCTGTCCTTAAAAGGAAGCTCTTCGATGTTAGCAACGCATCCAATAACCCTGCCCGTCGTCTTACCTATACATTCCGCCACCATAGAACTTGAAAGGTCTGAAACAATAAGATTAATATTTGGATTCTCTTTGATTATTCGTGATATTCTACCATAACCACAACCAGCTTCTAAAACGAGAATTTTTTTATTTATGTTTTTTAAAAACGCAGATAAAATTTCTCTTTCATTGTTTTGCCGGTACTTAACCAGCGGATCTTCCCTCTCACAATAATTTCGCCAGTATTGAGGTGTCCAAAATTGTTTATAAAATTGATAAATACTCATTAAATTATTTTATAATAATTTTGTTAGAAAGTCAATAGTATTAATTCAATGGTATGTTAGCTACAACAAAGATAATTTTATTATCCAAAAATATATGGAATAGGTGACTGCGATATACATAAAAAGTATGTAAAGAATTAATATTCAGCTACGCTTTTTTGTAGCATAAACACTAACATAACTATCTCTCCCAAAAATCATGTAGAGAATCCCAATTATAAACCATTTAATCGATTTTTTATAATTAATTGATGATGGATTGTAAAGTTTGTTTGCAGGTGAGTAATAAATAATCTTCACTATTTCAAATCCCGTTAGACTTAATAAAATTTTCAAACTTCGTAGAGTAAAAGCAAATATATGAAAGGGAGGCTGCAAATAGCCATAATCCCTTTTCATTGGTTTAAATAGACCAAATAATATCTTTAGTTTTGCAATCAGACTATTTTGATTAGGCACATCAATTATGAGCACCCCATTATTAGTTAGAATCTCTCGTGCTTTTATAAGTATTTTTTTGTGATGTTGAATATGCTCTAAAACATGAAATAACTGAATAACATGGAAAAATTCGTGTCTGAAATGAGCATGCAGTAAATCAGCATGAAAAATATTTTTCAAACCTAATGCATTGGCTTGGTCAATGCAAGTTTTATCTATGTCAATTCCATAAGCTTCAAGATTTAATTTCTGCGCAGCATACACGCAATGGCCTGCGCCACAGCCAATATCTAAAAACCTAAGTGGTGACGAATTTAAATGTACATTCTTCTGTATGATTTTGAACCTATTTAATAAAAACAACTGTGATATAGATGCAATAACGTGAAAAATTTTACGCGCACGTTGTCCAGAATAAAAATTATTATACAAACTAAATAAAGAATGGTCTGCTAATGATTGCTCAATATAATAAGTATTGCAACCACGACAATACCAACACATATAGCCATTAATCCACCCAACTTGATGTTGGACGTAACTATTGCAAATACTGCATACTTGCATCATTTAATGAATAATATTAGTTTTTAGCATAAATGTATTAGCTAATACGCATCTAAATGTGTCAATCTATTCTACACATTACAAAACAAAATAAATAATATTTTAATTTTACATTTATGCAATTATGCATGCCGGCGGCGAGCCTTTATTTAATATCCACTTATAAACATCTAACATTTGGTATGCAATTTTGCGCCAATTGAATTTATGATATATTAACTGTTTACAGCGTAAACCCATAGTTGAACATTGTGTCACACCAGCAACAATTGCCTCAGTTAGAGCTACCCGTATTGCATCTTCTTCAACGGGCACATACCAACCACATTTATACTCGTTAATTAACTGCCATGGGGTAGCGTTTGTTGTTACAACCGGCTTACCACGTGCCAGAGATTCAGCAATAGCAGTACCAAAATTTTCCTGCAAAGAAGGGGCAAGAAACAACGTAGATGCGTCTATAAGAGAAATTTTGAGTTTACCGTAAACCGGCCCCAAAAATACTACACTATCTGTAATTCCCAAGTTTTCAGTAATATTTTTTAGATATGAATAATAGCTACTGTCCGAGATAGGACCGGCAATAACATATAATAAGTCTTTTCTTTTGCTTCTTGCATGTGCAAATGCTCTTAAAGCGATATGGAAACCTTTCTCAAAATGGATGCGCCCCAGACTTAATATCACGAATCGGTTCTTGAGTATAGGCCATTTTCTAAGTGCCAGTTCAGCGCTTGGTGGTGTATAAATCATATCAAAAGCCACCCCATTCGGTATCATAGCGAAAGGGCCAGACAATCCAAGTTGTTTAAAACACCTTATCTCATCATAGCTTTTACCGTGTAATAGTGCGGCTTGCTTTAACGCGCGATACTGATAAAAATATAGAGCCATTTTTTTTCGAAAATACGAATGCCTGAGGCACCAAGTATCAAGATGTCCATTGGGGGTTATAATATGCTTGATGTAAAACTTTTTTGCAACGAACGATGCAAACCAAGAAGGAAATTGCCACAGACCATGTGAATGGATGATATCAAATTTCTTTGCGTAATTCATAAGGAAAGAACGCATTTGTTTAGAATACGCAACCCATTGGGGACCTTGCGTAGGAAATATTTGCAAATCTACATTTCGCATTATTTCAGCAATATCTTCAGATGAAGCATATGTAGAGGATACTAAAGTAATTTTACAGCCTAAATCCGAGAGTATAGGCAATAGATTTTGAAGACTATCTATTGGTCCTCCACCCTGTTGATGAAAACCAGCAATCACATGCAAAATCGTAGGCATATAAGATATTTTAGTGTTATCTTAGATAGTTCACAATAATAATTGCCGATTAAACTATCCGGGGATAGGTGTAATTCTATTTTTTAATGGTTGATGTCTCAATATACTCAGCGAAACTACCCAAAAAAACCCGGCGGGATAATAGCTCCATGGTATACCACCACCAATCCAAAGCACAAGGGTTGTTATACAAATCCAAGCTAAAGATTTTGCAACAAGTGAATTTGCCTTTAGACTTTTAAGCGATAGATGCAGGACTATAAAGGTGTAGAAAAAGAGTAATATAAGGCCACCTTTGAGTATTATCGTTCCATATGGACTATGTAAATCAGGTTCCTGCAAATTTGCTAAAATATCGCTCTCCTTGGTCATATCATAAAGCACGGCCCGATACCAATGTCCACCTGCTCCTCGCCCAATAATTAATTCAGTTAATGACATTTGCGCTAAAAATGCTATCATTTCTTCAACACGACCTGTCATCCCAAAAGCACCGTACTTATCTTGATTTTGAATTATCAATTGGTGTCTTTCTAATGTAGTTTTCAATTTGATATTTATTGATGGAAATATATATGATGACACAAGAACCATCAATATTAACATTAAGAAAATATCAAGCCCTTTACCTGATATCCGAGTTCGCATTAAGAAAAATCTTATACCCAACAAGAAAAAAATCAGCCAAGATATGATGGAACTGCGTGTTTCTGATACGATTGCCCCATATAAACTAAAAAATACCATTGTAAGTATCAAATATTTCTGCCATCTTCTTCGCGCAAGCCAAGTGAACCAAAAATATGGCCAGAAGTAAAATCCATTAAAGATATATCTGGCTTGAGTGAAATAAAAATCAGCTCTATCATTAAATTGGTGGGTAAGAATGTAAAGAAAAGTCACAATAATATTAACTACGGCATGAATAGTCAGCATTTTGTCAATGTATGACCAATAATTGTGAAAATCTAAAAAATATAGAAAAAAAACGGAAAATGCCAATAGGTCGTTGTAAATAAGATGGGGGGGATTTTCTCTCAAAAATCCATTAATAACAATTAAACAAAATATTACAAATATAGAAATTCTAATTGGAGATTTAAAAAGGTTAGGTCTCCGATTACTTAGTACATTGTGCATTATTACATAAAATCCAACTCCGCACATTATAACAGCGCTACCAGTTATTGGATTTAATCTCCATGCTCCGAAAGCAATTGATAGCTCATACCAAGATTTATCAAGAGGAACTATTGTCGAAAACACATAAGAAATTGTCCAAACACTCAAAATCAAATAAATTAAACGGGAAGAAATTGAGTATCCGATCGATTTCGTAAAATGATTATAAAACATGGTATTTCATAAGCAGCACATAACTTAAGACGCTAAATACATATCCGAAGTGATGCATGTTTTTATTTATATTTGCGAGTGTGATGTTTATTTTTCTGTGCAGGATTGCAAACCTTTAATATGTATTTAACTAAGTTTCGACTTTGGAATTCGTAATTTAATTCAGACAAAAAAGCTTTGCGAGCCTTTTTTTTCAAAGAAACAAGTAAAGAAATATCTTGTAAGCGTGTAAAGGCAGAGGCGATAGATTCTGGAGATTTCGGATTAACTGCTATACCGAAACCATATTTAGCAATCAGCTGTTTTGGGCGTGGGAATTCAGGTAATAGACACGCCAATCCTGCAGCGATATATTGATACATTTTTCCAGGGGCACAATATTTTTCGTTTAGTCGGATGCCACGATAGAGTGTCACTCCCACATCAAAATTAGATAACATCTCTTGAAGATTAAAATAGGGCACAGTCCCTTTGTATTCAACGTTTACACCCTTCTGTTTTGTTTCATTTAAAATTTCAACAAATTCATCTTTGTAAGTCGGCAATACATGCCCTATCAACACCAACTCAACATTTTTGCACATTTGTAATCCATAGAGAAGTTCTGTAATACAAGTATTCGGTGCAATTCTGCCTGCATATATAGCCCTAAGTGTGTAATGTTTTTGTGACCTTTGAGGAACACGATTCGATAGAATCTTCAGTGCGGCATTTTCAATAATATCGACTGAACGATTTAACCGCCAATCTTGTTGCAGTTTTCTGGCACGCCAGGGTTCTGGCGCTATTATATATCTGGCAAAACGGACAAAAAATCGTTCTAAAAATAGTAAAAAGCGCCAAAATTTAACATCAATATCCGTATATTTTGTGTATTCAGCACAATAATAGATCAAATTTGAACCCGCGAAAAACGATATAATTGATGCCAAAGGTAATGTTGTGTAATGTAATGTGATGATAATCTTGGGTTTTTTAATAATTGCATATAAAAAGAAACATTTAAAACAATATTGAAAAGAGCGAAGAAATCTGGCAACAGTGGTAGGCATCCATTCAGGTGCACAAGCACTGAATTCACGGACTCTAAATCTCTTTAATACCCATTCATCTTTTGGTCGCGCATTATGAATGTAACCAATATATTCAACTGAAATATTATTTTCTGCCAAAAGATATGCTAAGTTAAATATCGGTCTTCCGGAATAAATAGGATGATGATCTATAAAGACTACTTGGGGGTTTAGATTACGTTTTTTGCGCATATATTGTGTTCGCCGCATGGGCGATACATACAAGGTCTCCACCCAAAAGACTAGGCCAGAAATTCCGAATTTTGGCCAGTGTTCCAGAACACATCCATCTCAAATCATTGAAACCAGAAATTTTTAAAACCATCGCTAATGAATCTTTTGTAAAATAATGAATGTGACCACCATCATATCCTTCTATATGCCATCGCGAAGGTGGAGCAAGTTGTGTAATCAATGGTTTACCAAATACTAATCGCACTCTATGTTTGATATATGCCAAATTGGGGACTTGAACAATTAAAATACCGTCTGGTTTGAGAACTCTCCGCAATTCCCTAAACAAAAAAAACACATCGTAAACGTGCTCAGCGACTGCTATAGCAGCCACTGCATCAAATGAAGCGCTCTCTAATGGTAAAGGATAATTTAAATCGTGTTGCAACACTTTGATTTTCACTCTTGTATTTTTATTCATATTATACCAATGGTTAATTTTTTCCTGCGCATCTTGAAGAAAGGTTTGGCTGAAATCACAACCTACAAGATAATTGAACTGATTCGATAGAAGAAGTAACAAATCACCACGGCCACATCCTGCTTCAAAAAAATAGCCAGATTTATCTTTTAAAAAAACACGCACATAGTGGAATATGGAAACATGAAATTGCGAAAATAAGATACGGCAGATACGTTTAAATAATGGAGAAGTCCGCATCCAGTTAGGTCGTTTAAGCCGATGTACATTTTCGCAATGTTTTTGAATCAGTTTAAAAGAATTCTTGATTAATTTTTCGTCATTATTGTTTTCCATTTTATTCCGATTTAGGGCTCGAATGAAGATATGATAACCATGCATAGATCTTGGGTGGCAAAGTAAATGTACGTGCGATGCCGCGTTGTATGTAAGCTTGTAACTGCGTATGCAATTTAATCAGTTGCGGATTGCATTTTAGCCGTGGATGGCCAAACCACTTTTGTTTAATCAAACGCCTTTCTTTTACTTGAATTTTACGCAGTGTTGAAGACTTTGATGCACTGTGTATTCTATATGCTGCAAGATAGCGAGGTATAATTCCAACTTTGCATTTGTGCAAAAAACGTAAATATAGATCATAATCCATACAAAAATGCAAACTTGGATCTATGCCGCCAACATCATCATACAAAGTTCTTCTCCACGCGCTGGCAACCTGATTAAAACCGCAACCCCAATAATATAAACTTTCAAAGCTTGGCTTAACAGGCCAAATCTTTCTGAGGACACGTGCATCACTATCTATTATTATACTGCGCCCAATCACTAAATCAACATTCGGGTGTCTAATAAAATAACGCGCAATGTCGGTCAATGCGTCGGGCAATAATAAATCATCAGAATTCACCCAGAGTAAAATATCACCGGTTGCACGTGCGAAACCTTGTTTAATGGCATCAGCTTGTCCATCATCAGGTTTAGACTGAAAAAAAGCTAGTTTTTTCGCATAGTGGTGAATAATATCCAAAGTATTATCGGTTGAACCGCCATCAATGATAATATATTCAAGGTTCGGGTAATTCTGGTTTAAAACAGAAAGGATTGTTCTCTCTAAAAATTCTGCCTGGTTGTAAGATGGGGTAACTATTGAGATTTTGGGATAAGAATGGTCTTTGTTTAGAATAATCTTTTCATCAAACATCGCCTTTGAGACAAATTCTTTAATTTCCTGCGAGGTAAATTTTTTCATTGGTTATCTCACATCCACACTTCTATTTAACAATTCAGTAGTTACCCAATATATCAGCCGCTTGCGCATTGGGTGGAAGTAAAAACTTTCTAACAAATGAAAACGGTATCTTGAATAATTTTTTAAAGGCCAATTTTCCCAGAAATAAATAATTTAAATATACCTTACTATTTTTGGTGTAAAAATCTTCAACCTTTTTGATCTTTATATTTTTTCGGTTCAATAATATAAACCATAATAATCTGGAGTTAAATTTTCTTCTTAACTTATCATCAACAAGATAGTTTTCCACAAAATGGGCCTTTGCAATATTGTATAATGTGGAAAATTTAGATTTATCAGAGGAAATAGTAATAGAATCTCTATGAGCCCGGAAAAAAGATAGGGGTTCATTGATGAAAGCAAATTTGGGATAATCCGTGGCGGTTAATAGATAGATTAAGGCATCATTGCCTATTGCATGCATTTTAAAATCACTGCCAATTTTGTTTGGGACATCTAATAGAATATTTTTCTCAAGGTCTTTTTTTCTGAACAACGCATTTCCTGGCGAAACAGGAACATTAAGAGGCTCTCCTAACAAAGAACTTTCAATAAACAATTGAGTATCGTAGATCCCCGTTTCTCCAATAAAGTAAACTCTTATTTTTTTACCTGTATCATCATTAAAGATTTCAGTGCCGGTAAATACGAAGCCCACATCTTCATTGTTTGTAAGAAATGGCAGGGTTTTTTCTATAAAGGTAGGGGCGATTAAATCATCAGACCAGAGTATTTTTGCATATTCGCCCGTCGCATAATCCAGACATTTTCTCCAGTTTCTCACCGGGCCGATATTTTCTTCATTTTGATAGACCTTGACGTTTGGATATAATTTAGCAAATTCCTTTATTGTTTCAAATGTATTATCCGTGCTTTTATTATCAACTACTATAATTTCAATATTCTTATAAGTCTGATTGACTGCAGAATGTAAAGTTTCAAGTATTATCCTTGCTCTATTGTAAACCGGGATCAGAATGCTTACTTTGGGAATACTTACCATAACTTAATCAAGCCTCTCTAAACTTTATGTCGCCTATTTATAATATGACAACATTGTATTGGGCCGAGGATTGCAAATAAAGATAGCGAAACAATGGTTCCCAAGATTACTCCACTAATTCCCATTTCTAAAGATTTCGCAAACCAGATAGATAATGGAATATTAATTGCACCTGCTACAATTGCTGAATACATCTGAAGTTCTACTTTGCCTATGCCATTAATAAAATACGCATATATATTATTCCAAGTTGATATCACGGTGTATACTCCCATAAATACTACTAGCAAATTTGGGTACTTTATATTTGGCCCAACCCAAATGTTTATTATATCCCGTGCAAAAATGATAAGAATAAAAACAGCAATTATTATGGGAATCATTAATAAATTCAGTTTTTTTAAAGTGTTTTTTATCCATTGAATATCTCCTTTTGCATAAGCATCTATATAGGCAGACCACAGCGGTGCAAGCATAATTCCGTGTGCTAATGTTATTATGCTGAAAAGTTTAAAAACTACATTATATGGAGTAACTTCTGCCGGTCCTAAAACCTGAGTAATAATCATATTATCTGTAGCAAATATAACAAGGGCTGCAATTTGGATAATAAAAAACTTTATACCGAGAGAGGCAATTTCACTTAACCTTGTTATGTCAACGTATTTAATTGAAGGTTTAACTTCCAGATGATTTTTAAAGAAAAAGTATATTAATGAAAGATTTGAGAATACCATTGATAATCCATAACAAATGCCTAAATAAAATAAACTTCCAGAGGTGTAGTGAATCAAAAAGTATATTACAATTAATGCGATAAGATTTTGCAAAATATTTCTTAAACTTGGAAGCGATGCTTCTTGATAAGCATAATACAATGAATTACTCAGTGATAATACAAAATTTAATAGGAAGGAAAATCCTACGATAAAGATAACCTTTAATAGTTCGGCATTACTAATTGAATTCGTATTGAATATCTTATTCCAGGAAGCAAAGGGTAATATTAGTATTAGTATGAGGAAAAATATGAGTCCAATGAGAGTAACCGCTGCAAAGGCGGTTGAAACATATGTCTTAGCAAGTCTTATATCATTCATTGAAACAGCCTCTGCTAATTTATTCCTTAATCCATGCCCGAGACCTATATCAAAGAAACCAACCCAGGACAAGGTAGAAAGAAGAGTCATCCATATACCATATTGCTCGATGTTAAGATAATTAATTGTGAGAGGAACGAGCAAATAACTTAATACGATAGCCAAAACTTTATATACAAAAGTATAAATTATATGAAACTTTACAACTTTTGTCCTTGTTGCACTGTCAAAAAATGCTACTTTTGAGTTTTCCATTTTATATACCGGTATTTATAAATTTAAAATTATGGCTCAACCAATCAGTCATTTGTCTAATCCCTTTTATCTTTTCAATATCTGGCTCCCAGCCGATCAAATTTTTTGCTTTGTTAACATCTGCTACAAAAACTTTCTGGTCGCTTGTTCTTGGTGGGAGTTTTGTATAATTTAATTTTATATCGAACTCCCTTTCTAAAATTTGAAATAATTCAAGCAGAGATAAACTATTTTCCATCCCCCCACCGATATTGAAAACCTGACCTTTTGTCCGTTCAATATTCTCTAATGTCTTAAAATAAAGTTCAACCACATCATCTTCATGCAAGACATCCCTTACCTGCTTTCCATTACCGGATATAGTAAAAGGTTCTTTCAAAATACCCTTTCTTGTCTCTAATGCCTTCTGGCAGAACCAACCAAGCCACCCCTGGTCATAGGTAGCAAACTGTCTAGACCCATACATTGATGAATGTCTAAAAACCACAGTTCTAAGCCCATATATCCGTGCATAGTCAAGCATGTATTGATCTGCTGTACCTTTTGAACAGCCATAAGGAGAATGAAAATCTAATGGTATATTCTCCGGAAACCCGTTTGGAAAATCAGGAGTAATATATCGGGTTTCAGATTCTTCATATCTAACCCAACCTAAATCGCCATAAACCTTATTTGTGGATGAATAAACTATTATGCTTTCCGGAGAATAGTTCCTTACTGCTTCCAACAAGTTAAAAGTTCCCAATGCATTAACTTCAAAATCCAACCTTGGATTTTTAACAGAGGTGGTCATTGCCACCTGACCGGCGCAGTGGAATATAACCTCTGGTTTGCTCTCTTTTACAATTTTTTCTATATCTTCGCGATTTCTAATGTCTCCATGAATGAATTGAAAATCACCCTGATTTCTTAGCCAATCTAAGTTTTTATAGCTACCTAATCTTGATAAATTATCAAAAACAACTAAATCATCACCGCGCTTGAGAACCTCACTTGCAAGATTACTGCCCAAAAAGCCACAACCCCCTGTAATCAGATATTTCATATTTTTTCAACCTCCCACTTCACAGTATTCCTAATGCCCTCTTCTAATTCAACTTCTGGCTTCCATCCTAAATCTAAAAGAGGCTTTATATCTTCTTCTATCTCCATAAACTCACATTCTCTGTAAGGTATGGCTCCAAAATTAAGATTTGTTCTAACTTCAATGCCCAAGATAGAAGAAATTAACTGTTTAGTTTTAATAACGAAATCTTTTATTCTAACTTGCTTTCCAGTTCCTACATCAAACTCTGTAAAACCAGAAAACTTATCTTTGTTTTCCAAAATTTTAATGTAAGCTTTAACTACATCATCTATATATATAAAATCTCTCTTTTGTTCACCCTTGGTAAGCTTTATTTCGTCTCTATTATTTATAAGCTCTGATATTAGCCAAGTAACAAACTTGGATTTATCATCTTTAGGACCATACATATGTTCAATCTTCAGATTAATAGTTTGTATCTTCTTGCTAAAAGTCTTAAGCCATTCAACAAACTGTTTCTTTGATAGGGTATAAGTGTTTAAATATTTGTATTGTAAAGTATCGGTATTAATGAAAGTATCTGTATTGAAGAGAGCGGCAATCTCTAAAAGTCGCATTGGGAACATTAAATTAGTCTCAATAATTTCTGTTATTTTTTCTCCTTTCCGGCCATAGTTTATTGCAGTATGGATGACGGTTTTTATTTTATTATCCTTAAAAGGTTTTTCTAACGGAACTTTATCAATATCATAAAAGTTAATCCTCTCTAATAAATGGTCTATACGCCATGTATCTGAGAAGGAGCGCTTCAGGATAACTACATCATATCCAATAACTAATAAAGCCCCTAACAGATGACTTCCTAAAAATCCAGTAGCACCTGTCAATAAAATTGTCTCTTTCATCTACTTTTTACAAACTTATAAATTTTTTCAATTATGTATTCAATCATTCCTTCCTTCATCCCTGGATATACTCCGAGCCAAAAGCTATTTTTCATTATTAGATCAGTATTGGATAAACTGCCTACAATCCTATAACCCTCTCCTTTTTTCCTCAACTCGCCAAAACATGGTTGTCTTAAAATATTTCCAGCAAAAAGCATTCTGGTCTGGATTTTATTTTCTTCAAGGTATCGAACTATCTCATCCCTTGTAAATTCTACATCTTCTCTTACAGTAAGTAAAAATCCAAACCAAGCTGGGTCAGAATATGGAGTAGGCTCAGGTAGTATAAAAATATCTGATAAATTGTCTAATCCATCCCTTAGAATACGCCAGTTTCTTTTCCTCGTTTCTATAAATAAAGGTAATTTTTCAAGTTGAGCTACACCTATGGCGGCTTGCATCTCGGTTGCTTTAAGGTTGTAACCAAAATGAGAGTAAATGTATTTATGATCATATCCGTAAGGGAGGGCACCCAACTGCCAGCTAAATCTCTTTTTGCAGGTGTTATCCTTCCCAGTCTCACACCAACAATCCCGTCCCCAATCTCTAAAAGATTTCAAGATATTTCTAAATTTGTTGTTTTTTGCAACTACACATCCACCTTCACCCATTGTAATATGATGAGCAGGATAGAAAGAAAAGGTGGATATATGCCCAAATGTGCCGGTGTATTGTCCCTTATACTTTGAACCCAAGGCATCACAATTATCTTCTATAACCCATAAATTATATTTCTTGGCTAATTCCATTACCTTGTCTAAATTGAATGGATTACCAAGTGTGTGCGCTAAAAAGATTGCTTTGGTCTTTTCAGATATAGCTTCCTCGATTCTATCTGTTATAATATTACAAGTTTTTGTGTCAACATCTACAAAAACAGGAATGAGATTATTCTGTATAATCGAAGTAACAGTAGTTGGGAAGCTACAAGCAGTAGTTATAATCTCATCACTTGGTTCTAAACGCCTATCTCCAATCTTAGGAGAAGTCAACGCAGAAATGGCTAAAAGATTAGCGGATGAACCTGAATTAGTAAGAAGACAATGCCTTACACCTAAAAATTTTGCAAATTCGTTTTCAAATTTGTTAGTAAATCTACCAGCAGTAAGCCAAAAGTCCAGAGCACTGTCTACTAAATTTATCATCTCCTTCTCGTCATAAACTCTACCAGCATAATTTATTTTATCATAGCCAGGAATAAACTCTTTAATCTGAGATGGTTTATGAACCAAATTGTAGTATTGTTTTACTAATTTAAAGATTTCATCTTTCAAAAAATCTGGCGCTTTTTTCTTCATTATTCTCATCAATCACTTCCAATTAAGTTTACTGCCCATTCGATATTTTCTATTTTAGCGCAAGCAATGAATTCTTTTAAATCCCTCATGCTACAAATATTCCCCTTTTCATAATATTCCCTATACCACCTAACAGTAACATCTAATGTCTTTTTAAAATTCCATACAGGCTTCCATTTTAATAATATGCGGGCTTTTGAACAATCAAGTTTCAAAAGTTTAGCCTCATGAGGATAATCTGGTATTGAATCAATTTCATATTCAAACATATTCCATCTTTCTTTTATACTTTTAACAACGGTTTCAACATCTATATGGTTTTCTTCGTTTGGACCGAAGTTCCAAGCATCGCCAAACTCTTTCTTACCTTCTAAGAGTTTTTGCCCTAACATCAGATACCCGGATAAAGGCTCAAGAACATGCTGCCAGGGACGTGTTGCTTTAGGATTCCTTATTTTTAGCTTTTCTCCTTTACTTATTGCTTTCACTATATCAGGAATAAGCCTATCTTCTCTCCAATCTCCACCTCCTATTACATTTCCTGACCTTACGCTTGCAAGTAGGATATTGTGTTTCTTACCATAATCATTTGGATTGAAAAAGGACCGTTTATAAGAAGTTGTTACAAGTTCAGCGCATCCCTTTGAGGTGCTGTATGGGTCATAACCTCCCATCGGGTCATTTTCTCTGTATCCCCAAATCCACTCTCTATTTTCATAACATTTATCGCTTGTTACGTTAACAATAGCATGAACACTATCTGTAATTTTACATGCTTCAAATACATTTATTGTCCCTATAACATTAGTTTCAAAGGTTTCCACAGGATTGATGTAAGAGAGTCTAACAAGTGGCTGTGCTGCAAGATGAAAAACAATTTCTGGTTTGTGTGTCTCGAAGGTGCTATTTAGTTTGTCTCTATCTCTGATATCACCAATTATAGAAACCATCCCTAAATTGAGCAATTCAAAGTGACTGGGCTTTGTTGGAGGCTCTAAAGAATAGCCGATAACATTTGCACCGAGCTTTATAAGCCAGAGAGAAAGCCACGAACCCTTAAATCCGGTATGTCCTGTTACAAGCACTTTTTTGTCTTTATATATGTCGTTAAACAATTTTATCAATTTAATTTTACCAAACCATCCAAGGTGGTCTTCCTTGTGCGCATAATTTATTCAAATATTCAAGGTCCCTTAACGTATCCATGCAATACCAGAATTTCTGATGCTCGTATACCATCAGTTGTCCTTCTGAAGCAAGTTTCTCTAAAGCACCGTATTCTAAATCACAATTATCACTATCTTCCAAATAATCAAAAATTCTGCGGTTAAAAACGAAAAAACCTCCGTTTATTAACCCTTTGGAACTTTGAGGTTTTTCGGTGAACTCTATAACCTCTTTGTCTTTCACTTTAAGCTCACCAAATCTTGAAAGGGGACGTACACCAGTAAGGGTAGCCAACTTGCCATGTAAAAAATGAAACTTTAACAACTCGTTAATATCAATATCGGCGAGGCCGTCTCCGTAAGTTGCCATAAAGGTGTCACTCTCAATATATTCCTCCACCCTTTTCAATCTTGCCCCTTTAAGAGCTTTATAACCTGTATTGACCAACGTAACACGCCAGCCCTTTTCACTATACCCACTATGGATTTCAATATTTTTTGGGTGTCCGAGTTCCACTGTAAAATCATTATTCAAAATTTCATAATTGTAAAAATACTCCTTAATCATTTCACCCTTATACCCAAGACAGAGAACAAAATCTTTAAATCCATAATGAGCATATATTTTCATTATATGCCATAAGATAGGTTTTCCACATATTTCAATCATAGGCTTGGGACGGAATTCTGTTTCTTCTCTAAGACGGGTCCCTAAACCGCCGCAAAAAATAACTACTTTTATGTTCATCTCAATCCTCCCACAATTACTACATTATATTAATATCAAATGCTGCACAAATCATCCCCGTAAATTGATCTGATTGGTATGTTCTTTAGCGCAAGTAGGATAGTATCTTAGTATTTCTTCAAGCCCTACAATGTCATAGCTTATTGAGTTAAAGGGCCATTTAATTACTTTTTTCATCGAAGAATATATCATCATTTCTTTATCGTGTATTCTGGTTGCCGGCCGCGGGAATAAATTTTTTCATGGCTGAAATTCCTTGATTGAACTCCAACTGATCATGGAATCCATTTTATCTTTAGATTTTTCTCTGATATTTCACAAACTAAATCCACAAGTTCTTTTACTGAAACGTATTCTTCTGTTCCAATATTTGCTGGTTGTTGAAGATCAGATTGCATCAAGATATAAACTGCATTTACAAGGTCATCAACATAAATGTAATTTCTTATTGCCCTTCATCTCCCCATACCTCTATAAAATCCTCCTCTTTCAATTTTGCTGTTGCAACCTTTCTACAAATTGCAGCCGGTGCCTTCTCCCTCCCCCCCTTGCCATGTACCTTCAGGACCAAAACAATTCTCAAACCTTGCTATTCTAACATTCATCCCATATTTTCTTCCATAGGCAAGGGCAACCCTTTCTGAATAGAGTTTTTCCCAGCCATATTCGTTGTCAGGCAAGGCTGGATAAGCATTTTCTTCGGTCAATTTTGGCTCTCCAGGTTTCATATCTCTGTAAACACACACTGATGATGAGAAAAAGTATCTTCCAACTCCAATCTCTGCGGATGCTCTTATCATATTGAGATTTATCAGAACATTGTTGGTTAAAACTTCGCATTCTGCCTGAGAGGGTGCAAACTCGTGATATTTTATGTCCACGCCACGCACCCAATAACCTTCTCTCTTTAATTTCTTTACAAGGTGACCACCGATAAAGCCACCAGCACCACATACAAGGGCTTTTTTCATAATACCTCCTTTTCTAATCTTTTCCTTCACCACGCTCAGGACCGGCCTGGTCTTTCTGGTTTGGCTAATTACCGCAGAATTGACCGCAGAGAGTATGAGTTATACAGGAATGAGATTTTCCAGATGAATCTTCCGCAGTTTTAAATCAGGAAGGATTTCGCTGGCATCCAAAATCCCTATACCCACAACCTGTTCCTCAGGTCCAATGTTGACCGTAATACGCTCATTTAGTTGAAGCATCTCACATTCAACCTTCCCTTCAATAAATCTAATATAAAGTGCATCTACTGAGGGGTCGTAGCTGATTCTCATTTTGTTCCTCAAAATAACCTCATTTTCATCAGCACCCCTTCAGCCATCTGCTCTTTTGCATGATTACTGAAAATTATAGGTTTCACACTCTGATTATCCATAAAAAATTATACGGTGTCAACAGGTTTATGGACTGTTCCTTCGCCACGATCGGGACGATTTCCGATGCACGATACAGGATTCAGGATACAGGAATGGAGTAGGCAGTAGCCAGTATAAAAAAGTTTTGGACATTTTATTCAGCACAGGTGATGGCGGATTTACAACTAATTAAGTTTTCCATACTATTATATCTTTTCTCTCACCCCAATTACGAACGAGTTTCTGTAAATCAATCAGGATATTTATCTTCTCCTCAAAAGAGAGATTGACCCGTTTTTTACGGAATTCCTGCTCTCTCTGGTGCAATTCTTCCCGTGTGAAAATTTCATTACCAATTAAAATCTTTTGTTCTTTTTCCATAGTATTTTCTCTAATAAAAGAGAGAAAAGTTTTTGTCGCGGTTGGAAACCGCTCCTACAGAAGATCGTTAAACGCTGGACGGTTTCGCTGCCCGTATCGTCCATCGTTATTCGGTTAAATCCCCTTTGTGCCCCTTTTAACCAAAATTTGCAAAGGCTACCGCCCTTGTCAGTCACAGATATATACGAGACTGAAGTCTCTACTCCATTTACTACCCATAACTGACCGCAAAAGACCGAATTTTGTCCCTGATATAAATATGGATTATTTTATACATTTTTGAGGAAATGTCAAGGGGACAAAACTTTTGCGGCTGGACTGAACGCTGACGCTGGACTGAACGCACTACGTGCTGTAATAAAAAGCCTGCGGCTGGAATAGAAGCACTGCGTGCTGGAAGGGAAAACTTCGTTCTGGAAGAAATGATGAGGGCGTTTTCTAACACTTGATTATATAATTTAATTGAGTATAATTCTACAGCAAGGAGATTTTATGGAAGAAGAGAAAAGACCCCCCCAGCAAATAAATGTTGAATTAACCCCTGAACATTCTGATGGGGTATATTCAAATATTGTTCTCATTGCCCACTCACCCAGTGAATTCATCCTTGATTTCGCAAGGATGCTTCCTGGTTTGCAAAAGGCAAAGGTCTTCTCAAGGATTATAATGACACCCCAGAATGCCTATCTATTAAAAGAGGCACTTGAAGAGAATTTAAAAAGATATGAAGATAGATTTGGAAAAATTAAAATCTTTGGTAAAGAAGAGAAAGAAATCGGTTTTAAGTAAAGTTGTAGATTTCTTTCTAAATTCTGAATACAAAGCCTATCTTGTTGGCGGGATATTGAGGGATACACTCCTCAATAGAAAGACAAGGGATATTGATATTTCGGTCAGTGGTGATGCAATAAAGGCAGCATATCAATTGAACAGTATACTTAAAGGCAGGATTGAAATCCATCAGGATTTTAACACAGCAACGATATTCAAAGGTAGAACAAGGATTGATATTGCTATGATAAGGGATGAGATATATCCCAAACCCGGTGCCCTGCCTGTTGTATTTGAATCAGATATATATGGCGACCTGAGACGCAGGGACTTCACAATAAATTCAATGGGTTTATATATTTCAAGGGATGACCCCTGCCTGATTGATTCTTTTTTTGGTCGGAAACACTTTGAGAAAAGATGGATAAAAGTCATACATCCAAAGAGTTTTCTTGATGACCCGACAAGGATGTTTCGTGCCTTAAGATATAAAAATCGTTTGAACTTTAGACTTGAACCAATGACTGAAAAACTTTTGATTGAGGCATCCTGGCTTAGGGTTCTTAAAAAGGTATCAAAACAGAGGATTTTGAATGAATTAAAATTGATCTTTGAAGAAGAGACATATATGAGAACAATAAGGGACATCCATAAATATGAAATTTTAGAATTTAATATCAAAAGATTAAATACACTCAAAAAAGTTCCGAAAGATTTGAAATACTACTATTTTTTGAGCCTCCTTGAAGACAATTTTCCCTTAAGTAGTGAAGAGGCAAAACTTGTAAGCAACTTCAGAAATATAGAAAAGATAAAACAGGGAATAAAAAGGGCAGAGACAAATAGTGAACTATACTACACCATTCATAATGTTGATAAAAAAGTGATAAAGGCTCTATTTGTTATGTATAAAAGTCTCAGACATAAAATCAGAAGATTCTATGGGTTGAATAGAATAAAGCCATTGATAAATGGTGAGGATTTAAAAAGACTGAAGATAAAACCCGGTCCGATATTCAGGGAGATGCTCACCGGAGTGCATAAATTACAACTTGATAAAAAGATTAAAAGCAAAAAAGAAGCAATGGAAATGGTGCGGAAATGGCTGACCGTTTCTTAGAATTGTTATTATCTTTACCACCACTCTTGCTCGCCCTGACTGTGCATGAATATTTTCACGGGTTTGTTGCATACCGTATGGGAGACCCCACCGCAAAATTTGCCGGCAGACTCACATTCAATCCCTTAAAACATATCGACCCGATAGGCTTCATCGCATTCTTACTATTCAGATTTGGCTGGGCAAAGCCTGTTCCTGTGAATCCATACAATTTTTATAATTACAAAAAGGGGATGGTTCTCACATCTATCGCGGGTCCTGGTTCAAATCTTGGGCTGGCATTTATCTCTGGAATGATTATAAGGATAGCAGGGGTTTTTTTAGCCACACCATCACTACTACCCTTAGCAATTATGCTCAGACTGTGCCTTTTCTATAATCTCATTCTCTGTGCATTCAATCTCATACCCATTCCACCGCTTGATGGTTCAAATGTCTTATTCTATCTTCTACCTGATAGGCATGCACATATCCGTTATCAACTTGAAAGATATGGATTTATTATTCTTGTAGGACTCATCCTAATTGATAATCTCGGGATTCCTCTGCTCTGGGGCTGGATTGGTCCGTTTGTATTATTTTTCAGTAAATTATTTGCCGGGTTTTCTATATTTTATATATAAAAGGAGGATAGGATGAAAAGATTGTTAAAAATTCTTGGTATAATAGTCGGTGTTCTAATATTAATCGGAATCATCGGCTATATTGCGATAAGTTCATTCCTCACACCATCAAACCTGCGCGGGATTGTGGAAAAAATGGCATCACAGGCGCTGAATTATCCTGTTGAGGTTGGTGGTGTATCATTAAAATTGGGATTCAAGATTGCTATTGGCATTGATAAGGTCTCTTTGAAAAATCCACAGGGTTTCACTGATAGAAAGATGGCTGACATAGAAAATATAAGACTGAATCTCAAACTCTTTCCCCTTTTGTTTAAAAGGCAGATTGTAGTAAATAGCATAACGATAAAGGGTGCAGAGATAAATATAGAAAGGAACAAAGACAATTATTATAATATCGTTTTGCCAAAGATAGAGAAAACAAAAGGACCGGAATTCGCCATTTCAATTGATAAGATAGATATCTCAAAGACGAATCTTTATTACAGCGATGCAATCACAAAGAACGAATTAAAATTAAAAGAAATAAATCAGAGAATATATTTCAAACAGAACCGGGTCTTAATAAATGGCACCCAGACACTGGACATTGCAAAGACCAGGAAATTTCCTGTACTCTCTGCGAAGATTGAAAATGATATTGAATATGATACATTGACAAAAAATATCAACATAAAAGAATTGAAGGCAGAATATGGAACAGTCAAGGCAAAGGCAAATGGCACCATAGAAAAATCAGAATTGTTAAATTTGAATGTGAATCTGATTATTTCTGACCTTACAAAAATATTAGAATTTGTCCCTGAAAAATCAAGACCTTCAAAATTATCAGGTTCAATAAGGGCTGATGCCACAATACTGGGAACAACAAAAGAACCAAAGGTTAATGGCAAGTGTGAACTAATTAATATAATTGTAAAACCTACAGGCGTTAATCAGGAAGTCCAGAAGATAAACGGAAGTTTTGGATTTGACCTGAATTCAATAAAAAATATCATAATCCAGGGTATGTTCGGAACCTCAAGGTTTGATATAACCGGTGGGGTGAGCAATCTGAAAAATCCCCTTCTTGACCTGGTCGTGAAAATCTCATTAAATCTAAAAGATATTGAGACAATTTCAAATCAAACCTCAGGAATGAAAACATCAGGGAGTGCGAATATAAATATCGCAATAAAAGGTAATGTAGAAAAACCAAATTATTTTGGTGATTATACAATATCAGATGCGACGGTTGCTGGGATAGGGCTTGTAAAATCAATTACAAATTTAAGGGTGAAAGGGACACTACAGAATGACGGTGCAAAGATTTCTGAGTGTTCAGGGCATATTGGCAGATCTGACTTTTCCTTCAGTGGCTATGTATCAAATTTCAATAAACCCGTGATACAGATAAATAATAATTCAAATCTCATTGACCTTGATGAACTATTCCCCAAAACCAAAACCGAGAAAAAGACCGAACAAAAAGGAATCCCTGTGACCATACAGGGGAATGTAAAGATAAATAAACTCACTGGATTGGATATGGAATTTAAAAATATAAAGACCACTTTTAGATACGAGAATGGTATAATTGACATCAAGGATTGCAATGCGGAGACCTTTGATGGAAAGGTTGGATTTGATTTCTATTACAACACAAATAGCCCTGAACCCTACAGGATAAATACGAGGATGACAAATATAAATATCCAGAAATTTCTCAAAAGATTTTTAAAGTTTGAAAATCTCCAGGGGACTATTTCTGGTGTGAATAATTTCCAGGGAAGGGGTTTTGAACAAAAACAGGTTATTGCCAATCTCACTGCAAGTGGAAATGTAAAACTCACAAATGGCGTATTCAATAATTTTGAATTTATCAATAAGTTGTGTGACTGGCTTGGTTTAAAGGATAAAAAGACGATACCGGTGAATGACCTTATCTGTTCATTCAAGATTGAAAATGGCAGGACGAATATTGAAGACTGGTCAATGGCAAGTGGCATAGGAAACTTTCTTGTAAATGGCTCAATAAAACTTGATGGTGTGATTAATCTTGTAATAACACTCACATTAAACAAAAAGGAATCAAATTTATTGAAGGCTTATCATAGTGACTGGTTGCTTTATTACGACCCCCAGGGAAGGGCAACGATCGATATCATCGCAACCGGCAGGTTATTCTCCCCACAATTTAAACTTGATACAAATAAGATAAAAGAAAGGCTCAAAGGAAAGATAAAGGATGAATATAATAAAAAGAAAAATGAACTTGAAAAGAAATTAAAGGACCTGTTCAAAAAATAATGCCTGAACTTCCTGAAGTTGAGACGATAAAAAGGGAATTAAAGCCCGAGATAATTAACAGGCGCATCATTGGCTGTAAGATTCTGAGAAAGGATATTATCGGTTATCCTGATGCCAGAACTTTTTTAAAAGAATTGATGGGTGAGACGATAATTGATGTAGAGAGAAAAGCAAAATATCTTATCATCAACCTTACCAATGATAAAAGATTGATATTCCATCTCCGGTTATCAGGAAGGATATTTGTTCTGAATAATGATAAGATTCTTAAATCAAAGGGCGAGATAAGATTTAATGATGGAATTGTGGAGAAAAAAAAATTTATAAGATTGATCTTAGAATTGGATGATAAACTATTGATATTCAGTGAACCAAGGGTCCTGGGAAGGGCATATCTGATAAAAGGGAATGAAAGACCACGAATTTTAACAGGATTTTTCAATCTCAGTTATGAACCCATATCACCAGAATGTGATTTTCAATATTTCAAAGATAAATTAAAGAAGAAAAAGGCAAGGATAAAATCGGTATTACTTGACCAGTGTATATGTGCAGGTGTTGGAAATATATATTCTGATGAGGCACTTTTTCATTCAGGTATAAGACCAACAAGGAAGACAAATACATTGAAGACCGAAGAGATATTCAAACTCCTTATGGCGATGAAGAATGTCTTAAGAAAAGGGATTGATGAATGTGGAACAACAGTATCGGATTATAAAAGGACAGATGGTAGGACCGGGAATTTTCAGAATTTTTTATATGTGTATGAACGGGAAGGTGAACCCTGCAGGGTATGTGGGACAAAGATTGTATTGACAAAAGTGGGAAACAGGTCGACGCGGTATTGTCCAAAGTGCCAGAAGTGAAAGAGCGTTAATCGTTGGACGGTGTCGCAGCCCGTATCGTCTATCGGCATCGTTATTCGGTTAAATCCTCCTGTGTCCTCCTTTCCTAAAGGAGGAATAAAGGGGATTGGCTGCCCTCAATTGCCATCAAGTGCCTTTTTCTTTTTTTCGTTTCACGGTAAACGGTAAACTTTTCACGAACCCCCCTTTTTGTTGCCCTTTTTGCCCTCTTTCGCCTTTTAGCCCTCTTGAACCCTCTTCTACTACGATACAGGATACTTCCCTGATTCATGATTCACAATACAGGATAGTTCCTTGTTGGAGTAAACAGTAGTCAGTAGGCAGTAGAGAGGAAATTGGGGGTAGGGGTTTTAGTCAAAGTGAAAAGGGGGGATTGCTTCGGCAACTTCGTTGCCTCGCAATGACAAAAAAGAAAAGAACTCGCAATGACAGGAAAAATTTTTTGAAAAAGAGGGATAACAGGACTGGAAAATATTGACTTAATAGAATTTCTGTGTATATTTAGATATGGAAGATTTTTCCACACGATATGAACCAAAAGGGATAGAAGATAAATGGTATGATTTCTGGCTTAAACAGGGATTATTCACACCTGTGCTGGATTCAAACAAACCCGGTTATACAATAACCATTCCACCGCCAAATGTCACAGGAAGACTTACGCTTGGACATATCCTCAACAATACGATACAGGATATCCTGATAAGATACAAAAAAATGAATGGATTTGAGACTTTATGGGTTCCTGGAATGGACCACGCTGGCATTGCAACCCAGGTAAAGGTTGAAGAGGAAAGATTGTTGACCAGGGGGATAAAAAAAGAAGACTTAGGAAGGGAAGGATTTCTCAAAGAGGTCTGGAAATGGAAAGAAGAGTATGCGAATGTTATCAGGACACAATTGAAAAAGATGGGCTGTGCATTAGACTGGACAAGGGAACATTTTACCCTCTCTGATGAATATTCAAAAAAGGTGATAAAGGTATTCGTAGATTTATATAAAAAGGGATTGATATATCGTGGAGAAAGGATAATCAACTGGTGCCCGAGATGCCTCACTGCATTATCTGATGAACAGGTTGAAACCGAGAATAAATCAGGCAGACTCTATTATATAAAATATCCACTCAAAGACACAGAAGATTTTATAACGGTTGCCACAACCAGACCCGAAACAATGCTCGGCGATACTGCTGTTTGTGTTAATCCCGATGACAAAAGATATAAAAACATTGTGGGAAAGGTCGCAATCCTGCCAATAATGAACCGGGAGATCCCCATAATCGCAGATGGATATGTTGACCCTGAATTCGGCACCGGTGCCTTAAAGGTTACACCTGCCCATGACCCATTTGACTTTGAACTATCAAAGAAACATAATCTCCAGATAATAAATATAATGAATCCTGATGGCACTATGAATGAGAATGCTGGTGAATATAAAGGCGTGGAGAGGTTTGAGGCAAGAAAGAAGATTATTGAACATCTTGAAAGATTAAAACTCTTAGAAAAAATAGAGAATTATACAGTGCCGATGGCGATATGTGAACGATGCGAAACACCGATTGAACCGAGGCTTTCAAAACAATGGTTTGTAAAAATGAAGCCCCTTGCTGAACCAGCACTTGAGGTTGTGAAGAATGGAAAGATAAAGATATATCCAAAGAGATGGGTGAATCTTTATAACCACTGGCTTGAGAATGTGAAGGACTGGTGTATCTCAAGACAATTGTGGTGGGGGCACAGGATACCTATCTATTATTGTAAAAATTGTTATAACACAGAAGGCGCAGAGATTAAAAAAAACGCTGAGACCACAAAGGGGATTATTGTCGCTGAGCAAAAGCCAGAAAGGTGTCTTTATTGTGGTTCAACTGAAATATATCAGGATGAGGATGTCCTTGATACCTGGTTTTCATCCTGGCTCTGGCCATTTGCCACCCTGGGCTGGCCTGATGATACAGCGGATTATAAAAAATTTTATCCTACCCAGACCCTTGCCACAGGCTGGGATATCATATACCTCTGGGTTGCAAGGATGATAATGGCAGGGCTTGAATTCACAAAGAATATTCCATTCAGCAATGTGGTATTCCATCCGATGATACGTGATGAGAAGGGAAGGAAGATGTCAAAGAGTCTGGGCAATTCACCAGAGCCAATGGAACTGATTGACAAATATGGTGCTGATGCATTGAGATTTGGACTTATGCTCATCACACCGCGTGAACAGGATGTGCTTTATAGCGAAAAGTCGATTGATGTGGGAAGAAAATTCTGCAACAAATTATGGAATGCAAGCAGACTTTTATTCACATCATTTCCCGAAGTCTCTGAAGAGATACCTGAGGAACTCTCTGGATTTGATTTATGGATCCTTAACGAATTCAATAAATTACTGAAGGATGGAGATTATCACTACAGCAATTTTGAATTGAATGCATTGAGCAAAAAACTTTATGAATTTGTCTGGCACATATTCTGCGACTGGTATCTTGAGATAATAAAAATTCCACCGTATAATAAAAATAATGTATCAAAGTATGTGTTAAAACAACTATTAAAAGTTCTCCACCCATTCATTCCATTCATCACTGAAGAATTGTATCAGAATTTTTCTCACCGGGAAGAAAGCATATTGCTTGACGAATATCCAAAGATAGTTGAAATCCCTGAACCCACACCATTCGTTGCGGAATCAATAAAACTCATTGAAGAGTTGAGGAATATCCGTGGCCTTTTCTCAATCCCAGCCAACGAGGCATTGAATATCGTCATATCAACCGATGATAATAGAAAAAAATATATTGATGATAACACACCCTTATTCCAGAAACTTGCAAAAGTGAATTTTGTAGTCTTCGGAACAAAGCCGAAGACACCTTCAGCAACGATTGTCCTGCCAAAGATTATATGCTATGTAATATTGGAGGGTGTAGAGATAGAAAAAGAAAAAAGAAGGCTTGAAAATGAGATTGGATTTTTGACAAAAAGGATTGATGAACTGAAAAATAGGCTCAACAACCCAAAATATATTGACCGGGTAAAACCAGAAGTCAGGGAAAAGGAAGAAAAGAAACTTGAGGAATCCCTGACCAGGCTCGGGTATATAAAACAGGCGATAGAAAATCTATGAAATATATTTCCTGGTTCATAATTTTTATTCTTATAATCCTGGGCTACTATTTCTACAGGACCCAGTATCTTCCAGTCAAAAATAGCACAGATAAATTGAAAGAGGAAATAAAAATGTGGGAAGAAACGATAAAAAGCGAAAAGGGGATTCGCGGTGATTTTGAACACCTGCCCGCGGATAAATTTTTCCAGGATGACAAACTCACGCCATACGGCGAGGTTGAGATTATGCGCAGGTTTGACCGTCATTACAAAGGGATAGAAATATATATCTCAGCGCCGAATGCATTAAAAAGAATGGCAGAATTGTTGAAATTCCTTCAGGAACAGAGACTTGATTATATGTCAATGTATTTCACTGCGGTCATCGATTCAATTGAACGGTTTGATTATAAGTATACTAAATAAAAGAGACCCAATGATGAAAATTTCTCGTAAATGGTTCTGGTGCACAGTGCTGGTTATGTTATTGATAAATCCAGCATTTGGAGGTAAAAAATCTGCTGGCAAGGCAATGCTTTTATGCCTTTTACCTGCGGGTGGTCAATTCTACACTGAGAGGTATGTTCCCGGTGTTATCATCGGCGCGGGCGAAATAACACTCGGCTATTTTGCCTACAAAAACCATATTGAAAAAAATTATGGAGAGAGAAATTCTTTTTTGTGGTGGGAATTATTTTTATTCGGTTATTCACTTGCTGATGCCTATGTTGGGGCAAAGATGTATGGATTTGATGTTGAGACCGATATAAATAAGGTCAGTTTTGTGTACAGAATAAAATTTTAGTGTCTGGGATTCTCCATTACCTTTTCCACAGCCTTTAATAATTCAACAAGAACCTTTGCCTGCAACTGGTCTTTACTGAGATTGAACATCGTCATAATGTGCCCCACATCACTCGATACATACATTGCAGGAAGGTTATTAAGTGTGAGGGTCATTATATCCTGATAGCAGTTTGCACACCTGCAGAGTGAAGGATCCTGTTCATACAGTCTTTGCAACTCCTCACGGACAATCTTTTCAATATAGTTTTCTGGTTTTATGTCCATTTAACCTCCATTATTTTTAGTTTGAGCAGGCAACTCATTTTTTAAAACCTTTTATCATCTTTAAAAATTCCTGCTCGTCAATAATCCTGACACCGAGTTTCTTTGCCTTCTCATATTTTGAACCCGGCTCAGTGCCAGCAACAACAAAATCGGTCTTCTTTGATACAGAACTTGAAGGATGGCCACCGAGTTGACGCACAATCGCCTGTGCCTCTTCACGGGTCATTGAAGAGAGTTCACCGGTAAAGACAAATGTCTTATTCTTTAATGGACCCTCAGATACGACCTTTTCGGTTTCGAATTTCAATCCTGCCTTTTTCAAATTTTCTATGAGACGCCGGTTCTTAGGACTCTTGAAATAATTGATAATCCCTTCTGCAACAACCTCACCAATGCCTGTGATAGAAGTAAGCCTCTCCATATCCGCATTCATAAGGTTATCTATATTCTTGAATTCATTGACCAGCAAATTTGATGCATTTATTCCTACATTTGGGATACCGAGTGCATAAAGGACATTGACAAAATCCCTTCCTTTGCTCTTTTCAATAGCATCTATAAGATTCTGTGCAGACTTCTCACCCATCCGCTCAAGTTCGGCAATGGTTTTAACATCAAGTTTATAGATATCATCAAAACTTTTGATAATACCGAGGTCAACGAGTTTGTTCACCAGAACCCAGCCAAGCCCTTCTATATCCATCGCCTGTCTTGAGGCAAAATGGAGTATAGCGGCTTTGACCTGTGCTGGACAGGAAGAATTTACACACCTCCAGTCAGCCTCTCCTTCAAGCCGGTATATCGGTTCTTTACAGACCGGACATTTATCAGGAAACCTAAATGCCCGCTCTTTTCCGGTCCTACGGTCTTTTACCACACCAACGACCTTTGGTATAACCTCTCCCCCTTTTTCAATAATGACATAATCACCAATTTTTATATCCTTTCTCTTTATCTCATCCTCATTATGCAATGTCGCCCTTGAGATAGTCGTGCCTGAAAGCGGAACCGGCTCAAGAATTGCCACTGGTGTGACCCTGCCGGTCCTGCCCACCTGTAATTGTATATCCTTTAATTTTGTTATTGCCTGGCGTGCAGGATACTTATAGGCAATTGCCCAGCGCGGACTCTTTATTGTATAACCAAGGAGTTCACGGTCAGCAAAGTTATCAACCTTGATCACAAGACCATCAACCTCATACTCAAGTTCGTCCCTTTTATCCTCCCATTTCTTCATATATTCAATCACTTCATTTATACCATTGCAGAGTTCAATATGGGGAACGACCTTGAATCCTGCAGCACCGAGTTTTTTTAAGGTCTCATAATGGGATGTGTGGTGCGGACCGGGCTGGACCGGTATCGTATGGATGAAAAGATCAAGGTTTCGCTTTGCCACCTCTTTTGGGTCAAGAAGTTTGAGTGTCCCTGCAGCCGCATTGCGGGGATTGGCAAAGAGTGGCTCACCCTGTTCTTCCCTCTCTTTATTCATCTTTTCAAAATTCTTTTTTGAAAGAAAAACCTCTCCCCTGATTTCAATATTCTTCAACTCTTCATCATCGGTCAAAATCTGCAAAGGAACGGACTTTATCGTCCTTATATTCTGGGTTATATCATCACCCTTTATCCCATCTCCCCTTGTTGCACCGAGTATGAGTTTGCCATTCTTATAAAGGAGCGTTACTGCTACACCATCAATTTTGAGTGTTGCTTCGTATTTTACCTGCCTGCCAAGACCTTTTTTCACCCTTTTGTCAAATTCAAGCAATTCCTCTTCAGAATATGTGTTATCAAGGCTGAGCATCTTTATTTTGTGTTCAACGGTCTTGAATTCCTTTAATGGCTCTCCACCGATGCGCTGGGTCGGTGAATCTCGTGTGACCAATTCAGGGAATTGCGTTTCGAGTTCAATGAGTCTTTTGTATAACTGGTCATATTCGTAATCAGAAATAACTGGCTGGTTCAAGACATAATAACGGTAATTGTGGTAGTTTATCTCTTTTCTTAACCTCTCAATCTCCTTTTTTGCCTGCTCAAGTTTCATAAGGATATTATAAAAAGTTTTTCAGGGATGTCAAGAAAGAGATAACTGATACAGGATGGTTCCTTGATTCACGATACACGCTACATGATACAGGATAGTTCCTTGTTGGAGTAGGCAGTAGAGAGGAAATTGGGGGTAGGGGTTTTAGTCAAAGTGAAAAAGGGGAATTGCTTCGGCAACTTCGTTGCCTCGCAATGACAAAAAAGAAAAGAACTCGCAATGACAGAGGAGAGAAATAAGTCGGGGCTCAATGGCAGGAAAAATTTTTGAAAAGGGGGATTAAAGAAGGATTTGCACTCCTTCCATTATCTTTTCTCCGGCTGAAGTGCCGATGCGGTTTGCACCTGCATTTATAAATGCAACTGTGGTGGCATAATCCCTGATTCCTCCTGATGCCTTCACCCCAAAATTCGGACCAACAATCTTTCTTAATAGTTCTACATCCTTTAATATTGCCCCTTCTTTTGAAAATCCAGTAGATGTCTTCACAAAATGGGCACCACTCTCCCTTATTATATTTGCTGATGCAACCTTCTCCTGCTCGGTCAAAAGGCAGGTCTCGATTATCACCTTTACAATCCTGCCCTGTGCAGACTCTACAACTGCCTTTATCTCTCTACCAACATATTTATAATCCCTGGATTTTAGGCGCCCGATGTTCATCACCATATCTATCTCATCACAACCCAATCTTATGAGTTCTTCAGAAGCATATACCTTTGCCTTTGTCGTTGATGCACCAAGCGGAAAACCAACCACACTGCACACCTTTATATCCTCAGGCAGTTCCTTTCTTGCAAGTTCAACCCAGGATGGATTCACAACCGCCGAAAAAAATTTGTATTTTTTTACACCTTCAAGGAATTTCATAATATCATCTTTTGTAGCATCGGGTTTTAAAATCGTTTGATCAATGTATTTATTTATTTCTTTCATATACCAACCTGCCTTTCATTTTTTATCATAATAAATTTCATCAAATCTTTTTTTAATCGTGTGATAAATACAGACCGGCAAAAGTTCTGGTTTTATCCTGGACTTTTTCACCCAGCCTCTACCCTTTTTTATTCCTTTCACTTTAAAAATATATATGCCTGACCTTGTCTCAATGAACTTTCTTTCGCCTATCACTGCCTCAAATACCGGTTTTGAAAGAGGGTCCATACTCTCAGGATAAACCTCTTTTCTACTGTTGAGTTTTTTTATCTTTTTTGCCGACTCCCTGACGATTGTGCTATCTTTATTCCATTTTAAAAATGCATATTCAATAACCCTGTAATCTGGTTCATATAACTTATCAGGGATATTCAAAATCAATCGGTTCAAATACTCAAACCCTGCAACATCAGAACTTATCTTTTCCAAAAATTCCTCCCTTTCCATTTTCATTTTTGAAATATCAAGTTCAGGGTTCAATGACAATGATAATAAAAATTGAGCAAATTCAAGGTCTGCGCCAAATTTTATATATTCCTTACCCTTTTCAATCCATTCCTGTTTTGCCTGTTCTTTAAAGAATGAATTTGTATCCTGGTTCTGTGCAACTTCAAAGATAGTATCATTCAGAATCATTGTGCTATCCATTAGAATGTTCAAATCTGCCATCGTATCAAGTGCGGCAAAATCAAAATAGGATATGCCTTTTCCCTTTGCCTGACGCACATACGAGAATTCTGTATTTGCCTGCAATTCCATACCCTTCCATAAAAATCCAATGCCCATTATTGCTGAAGGAAAATGGTAAAGGGAAAAATTGAAAAAATCCTTAAAAAGTTTTGGATCTGTAGTATAGGACATAACAACCGGATAATCGATCAGACCCATCCATTCCCACCAGTTCTGGGCATACTGGTATGATGCCCTTGATGGGTTTGAAAAGACCGCACAGGAGATAGCACAATCTCTATCAATATTTTTAATTGAATAGCACACCTGTTCTAAAAAACTATAGAGTGCCTTCTGCCTTTTTTTATTCTCAAGAAAAAAATTATATGCAATCCAGCGATTGAAAAACTCAAGTTTTGGATATCTCAACAGTGTGAGCCAGCGCATATCACGATTGTTTAATCCTGAAAGCAGACCTGATATGAGCGAATCTTCAATACCCCAGAAGACACCTGGAAATCTTATAAAATCAAAATGTATACCGTCAATTTTATACTTACTCACTATCTCTTCACATATCTTTTTCAAAAAATCCCTCACTTCAGGATTTTGAGGGTCTAAGAAAGTCCCTTCAAGACCAAAATCCTTTTTCTCTTCTGGTGTGTAGTCAATCATACTCCTTCCTTTGATATCCTTTAATATCCATTCAGGATGGGTATAATAAATATGCCTTGTGGAATCAGGAAAACTATCTAAAGACCATATCAGGAATGTATTTATCCAGGCATAAACCCTGATATCCCTCTGCTTTGCATATTTTATTATAGAATCAAACGGGGCATAATCCGCTGGAGCATTTTTCACCAGATACTGACTCTTCGGGATTATATCGGATTTGTAGTATGAAGAGCCGCCAATAACGACCTGCACATAAAGGTCGGTTATCTCCATTCTTTCAGCAAGGGATATAATTCTAAGAATGGAATCAGGTGAGGCGATTGATAATGCCCTTACCCAGAGTCCCTTTTGAAAACCAAAAAGCAATGCCAGAAACAGGAGCATAAATTTTATCTGCCAAACCTCTGGTTTAAATCATCAAGGCTTATCTTTATCACGATAGGCCTACCATGGGGGCAGATAAATGGATTTTCACAGGCAAATAAACGGTCAATCAGATTCTGCATTTCAGGGACCGATAGTTTCTGCCCCGCCTTTATCGCCATTCTGCAGGCAATAATTTTTGCCAGTTCGGTTTTCTGATTCATCAATTTACCAAGACTTCCGATCTCGCTGAAAAACCCCTGAAGGTCTTCCCTTGCCACCTTTGTATCCGAAGGAAGTGTATCAATAACAAGGGTGCGGGCAGAAAATTCCTTAAATTCAATACCGAGTTCTTTTAACTTATCCCTGGTCATCTCATATATGCGGTATTCATCAGGTGTGAGTTCTATTGTAATCGGGAATAACAGATGCTGGGAAGAACCGCGATTATTCATAATGGATTCGTATAATATCCTTTCGTGTGCTACATGCTGGTCAATGATTATCAAACCTGTGCTCGTCTGGGCAAAGATATAAGTATTGTGCAACTGCCAGAAATCTCCTGTCTCGCCTGTGGCTGTGGTTTTGGGCTGAATTTCTGTATAAGGGATAAACGATTCCTGAGCCAATCTGACATCTTGAGAAATAGAATCAGCCCCGGTCGTCCATTCTTTTGTTATAACTGCGGGGAAGAGTTTACTCTTTATCCCCTGTGTAATGAGGTCCATAACATATCTTTCTTCTTTTATCTTTACTTCATTCTTTGTCGGATGGATATTAACATCAATATTCCGGGGAGGAATTTTTATATTCAGAACATAAAGGGGTGGCCCTTTGGGGTTTTGATAGATTTCAGAAATCACCCTTGTGAGCCGAGGATACCTAACTGGTCTTGAATTCACATAGATTAGATTCAAAATAATTTTTTCATTCAGATTGAATGGTGATATGAAACCATAAAATCTTATCTCACCCACATTCAATTCAAATGGTATCAACTTTTCTATAAGATAGGCAGGATAAATCTGCGCCAACCTCGTCTTCAGGTCCTTGACCTGCGGTAGATTGAGAATATTCCTCTGTGCCTCAATTAAGATAAAATGGACCTCAGGACAAATGACCGCATATGTCTTTATTAGTTCTATAATGAGACGGCGCTCATACTCATCTGACTTCAAGAATTTTCTGCGTGCCGGAAGGTTATAAAAGAGGTTTGATACCCTGACCCTTGTTCCCCTTTCTCTAAAGGTATCAAGTATTTGCCTGACCCTTCCATCTTCTACAATTATCTTTGTCCCTTCATTACCATCAAAGGTCTCGAGTTCAAAATGGGAAACCTGGGCAATGCTTGCGAGTGCTTCACCCCGGAACCCAAAGGTGTTTATATTCTCTATATCTTCAATCTTTTCAATCTTGCTCGTTGCATATCTTTCTATCGATAAAAGGGCATCCTCACGAGACATCCCAATACCATCATCATTAACTAGGCATTTGGACTTTCCCCCTGATTCAATCTCAATCTCTATCCTTTTTGCACCAGCATCAAGGGAATTCTCAATCAGTTCTTTTATGACCGAGACAGGCCTGATTATCACCTCACCAGCAGCAATCTTTGAGCGGACTTCTTCTGAAAGCAATCTTATCCTCGGCATACCATATTTTATAGAGGGTGAGGCGAAAGTCAAGGATTGGAAATCAGGTAGAAAAATCTTTAGAAAAATTCCGGCAAAAGAATCCAAAATAGAAAAAACAGTTGTATTGACTTATGGTCTAAAATTGGTATAATAAATAGCCAACTTAAGGAGGTAATTTGAAAATCCATGAATATCAAGCAAAGGAATTTTTCAAAAAATATGGCATTCCGGTGCCAAAAGAAAAGGTCTGTTTCAATCTTAATGAGGTCATAGAGGCTTCAAAAGAGATAGGTATTCCCTGTGTGATAAAGGCGCAGGTGATGGTCGGAGGCAGGGGTAAGGCAGGAGGCATAAAAGTGGCAAAGACTGAAGAAGAGGTAAAGTCCTATGGTGCCCAGATACTTGGTATGGAGATAAAAGGGATACCGGTAAAGAAGATCCTTGTTTCAGAAGCAATAGGCATTGCCTCTGAAGCCTATCTCGGTATTATCATTGACCGCAATGAGAAAAAGACCGTTCTAATGGCTTGTAAAGAAGGCGGAGTAGAGATCGAAGAAGTTGCAAGACAGAAACCCGAAGCAATATATAAAGTTTATGCAGACCCATTGCTCGGACTGCTTGAACACAAGGCAAGGGAAATTGGATTATTTTTATACGGAAATTCAAAAACTGCATTTGATTGTGCCTCAATCGCTGATAAACTCTACAGACTATTTGTTGAAAATGATGCCTCCCTTGCGGAGATAAACCCGCTCGTCGTTGATAAATCCGGAAGACTCATCGCCCTTGATGCCAAGATAAATTTTGATGATAATGGTCTATATCGCCACCCGGAGATTGAGGCTATAAGGGACAGGGAAAGCGAAGACGAGAATGAATTACTTGCCCGGGAAAGGGATTTATCATATGTAAAACTCAATGGCAATATAGGCTGTGTGGTAAATGGTGCTGGACTGGCAATGGCAACGATGGATCTGGTCAAACACTTTGGTGGTGAACCTGCGAACTTCCTTGATATCGGTGGTTCTTCATCCCCGGAAAAGGTCAAAAATGCACTGGAAATTCTTCTGCGCGATAAAAATGTGAAGGTGATCTTCTTCAATATCTTCGGTGGTATTACACGGTGTGATGATGTGGCATTGGGTATCCTTGAGGCAAAGAAATCACTCAACATTAAACAACCGATTGTAGCAAGGCTTACCGGAACAAACGAAGAAAAGGCAATGGAGATTCTCAAAGAGGCAGGATTGATATTTGCCAAAACAATGGATGAGGGTGCAAAAAAGGCGATTGAATTATTAAAATAGAAAGGAGTCTAAATGAGTATTTTGATAAATAAAAATACAAGACTTGTGGTCCAGGGAATAACCGGTCGTGATGGTAGTTTCCATACACGACAGATGTTAAATTATGGGACAAATGTCGTTGCTGGTGTAACACCGGGCAAAGGTGGAACCGAAGTTGAAGGGGTGCCGGTATTCAATTCTGTTGCCGAGGCAGTTAAAAAGACCAATGCGAATACATCTGTGATCTTTGTGCCGGCAAAGTTTGCACCGGCTGCAATGTATGAGGCGATTGATGCGGGTGTAGAATTGGTCGTCTGTATATCTGAAGGGATCCCCACGATTGAGATGGTAAGGATTATGGCTTATTTAAAAGACAAAAAATGTCGTCTCATTGGACCGAATTCACCAGGGCTCGTATCTGCAGGCGAGGCAAAGGTTGGTATCTTACCAGGGCATATATTTAAAAAGGGAAAAATTGGCGTGGTTTCGCGCAGCGGCACCCTTACCTATGAGATTGTTGACCACATTACAAAGATTGGACTTGGAGAATCAACCTGCATCGGTATTGGCGGTGACCCTATCATCGGAACAAAATTTATAGATTGCCTTGAATTATTCGCAAAGGACCCGGATACCGATGCAGTTGTCATCGTGGGTGAGATCGGTGGCAGGGATGAACAGGATGCTGCAGAATATATCAAAAAATATTTCAAAAAGCCTGTATTTGGTTTTATTGCAGGTAAGACCGCACCTCCGGACAAAAGAATGGGACATGCAGGTGCAATAATCTCGGGAACCGCAGGAACTGCTGCAGAAAAGGTGAAGGCGTTTGAATCAGCAGGTGTGAAGGTTGGCGAAACACCGGCACAGGTTGCAGAACTGATAAAATCAACACTCCGTTAAGGAAGAAAATATGGCAAAGTCATTAAAAGGCACAAAGACTGAAAAGAACCTGTTGATTGCCTTTGCCGGTGAGAGCCAGGCACGGAATCGTTATACATACTTTGCATCAGCAGCAAAAAAAGAAGGATATGAACTGATTTCAGCAATATTCCTTGAGACTGCAGATAATGAGAAAGAGCATGCCAAGGTTTTTTTTAAGTATCTTGAAGGTGGCGATTTAGAAATCACTGCTGCATATCCTGCAGGGATGATTAAGGATACACTGACAAACCTTCAGGCGGCTGCAGATGGTGAAAAATTTGAATGGTCAAAACTTTATGCGGATTTTGCCAGGATCGCAGATGAAGAGGGATTTACTGAAATTGCAAATTCTTTCCGGGAGATTGGAAAGGTTGAGCAGTTCCATGAATCACGATATAGGAAACTGATTGAGAATGTGAAAAATAAAACTGTTTTCAAAAAAGAAAAGGTTGTGAAATGGCATTGCAGGAATTGTGGATATATCTTTGAAGGCACTGAGGCACCAAAGGAATGTCCGGCGTGCAAACATCCCCAGTCTTATTACGAGCTTCTATCAGAGAATTATTAATCTACAATAAAGAAAACCAATTCAAGAATAACAAATCTCAGGGGGTTGATTTATCAAACATAATTAAAACCCCTGTTATTGTCCAGCAAGTTGACCACACGCAGCAAGGATATCCCTTCCCTTTGATTTACGCAGTGTAACCGGATGATTAGAATCAAATAGTATTTGCTGAAATCGGGCAATTTTATCTGACTCTGGTGATTTATAAGGCAAATCCGGATGCTCATTATAAGGGATGAGATTTATCTTTGAGGGAATACCTTTTAATAGTTTCAAAAGTTGGTGTGCATCATTGGGAGAATCATTTACACCATCGATCAATACATATTCAAATGTGACCATCTCCTTTTTCTCTGAATATATGCGTGATAGTTTTAAAACTTCTTTTAATGGATTATTTTTCGCAACAGGCATATATTTTTCACGCATCTTTTGTTCTGCAAAATTTAATGATACGGCGAGTTTAACCTTCCACTTAGATTCTAAAAGGTGTTCTATCCCTTCAATTATTCCTGCAGTTGAAATTGTAATATGACGTTGACTGATACCAAGTCCTATAGAAGATGTGATGATATCAAGCGCTAAAAAGATATTGTCTAAATTCAAAAGAGGTTCACCCATACCCATAAAGACAATATTTGTCAACTTCTCAGCAACTGATTTCTGGACCTGCTGGACCTGACTCGCGATCTCAGTGCCTGTAAGATTCCTTTTAAAACCATTTAAACCAGTTGCACAGAACAAACAGCCAAGTGGACAACCGACCTGGGTTGATATACATACTGTTCTCCGCGGAGGTTCCGGGATAAAAACAGACTCAATAAAATTTTTATCACCCAGTTCCCATAAGAATTTCTCTGCACCATCAGATGATTTCATATTTTTTACAGGTTTTATATCCTCAATTGTGAATTTCTCAGAGAGCAATTTTCTTAAATTGAGTGAAAGATTTGTCATTTGATTGAAATCATCAACACCCTTCTGCCAGAGCCACTGGAAAATCTGGCGCCCGCGATACGGTTCAAGGCTTAGTTCTCTAAATAAATTTTCAAGTTCTAAAAGGGAAAAAATTTTTATATTCTGTTTCATAAAAATTTTGTAGTAAAGAGTGAGACCTTAAATAATTCTACCTATACGGTTGAACCTCACTGCCTTCCATCTCCAGAATTGTAATATATCCCAGAGGTTTGATGCCTCACGACCAGGGTTAAAAGAAAAATAGATAAACAATGGCTTGCCCTTCAGGTATTTTTTATGGAGCGGTCCCCAGAACCTTGAATCCATTGAATTATCACGATTGTCTCCCATCGCAAATATACAATCCTTTGGGACAACGACCGGACCAAAGTTATCCCTTATATAAATTCCATAGAGGTCAGCAAACTTTGCATTTTCCCAGTTTTTTTGATAATTTGGCCCATCATTGGGATAACCAGGAAGGATACGATAGTCGCGATGGATTTTGTATGGTTCGTCAACTGGTTTACCATTTATATAAAGAACTTTATTGACAATCTGGACTGTATCACCTTCAATTGCAACACACCTTTTAACAAAATCACGATTTTCAAATGGATATTTAAATACGATTATCTCTCCCCTCTTTGGCAATCTTCCGGGAATCATCTGCAATTGGGTATAGGGAAATTTCACTCCGTAGATAAAGCGATTCACAAGGAGTGCATCACCGATAAGAAGGGTTTTTTCCATTGAACCTGTTGGTATGACATATGCCTCAACAAATATCGCCCTGAGGATTAGAACAACGATTATCACAAGGGCCCAGGAATATAATTCTCTCTTCAATTTCTCCATAATCTCAATTATATCCATCCAGAAATCAAAGTCAAGGAATGTTATTTACGAAAGAGGGTTTTGATTTCTATCGGCACTGGAAGTGCCTCCTACAAAGGATCGTTTTTCGTTATACGGTTTCGCTGCCTGTATCGTCTATCGGCATCGTTATTCGATTAAATCCCCCTGTGTAAAAGGGATGGAAGTTTTTATCGCTTTAAACTGCCATCAAAAAAAATTATGAGATTCTGAAATAAACCTGTCCTGAATTTATTTCAGAATTCAGTTTACTATCCCCTTGACTTTTAATCATTTTTCATTAATATATACTTAAGAGTCAAAATTTTACAAGGAGGTACTATGAGATCGTTGACTCTGATGTTAATAACCGCTATGGTCTATGCGGTAGATATCCACTCGCCCTCTCCATTAGAAGTATCCACCCCACTACCTGATGAAAATCCAACGATTATCTCCTTTTCCAACGGCATTGTCTTTGATACACGGTCTGGTGAACCTGTTCTTCCACTAAATCTGAAATTGGATTCTCAAGGTGCGGGTTACTATCTAATACAGGTTGATGGTCCGGTCTATTCCCATTATCTTGACCAGATAAAGGAACTCGGTATCGATGTTGTCGGCTACATTCCTAAATATGCACTCATCTCCTATGCAACTCAAGAACAGATCGCACTTGTAAATCTTAAGCCCTTTGTGCGCTGGACCGGCATATTCCAGCCTGCTTATAAACTCCAGGAAGAAATACTGAATAGCCAGACTGGAACAAAGAGGGTGACGATACAGTTATTTCCAAACGAAAACACAGATGCTATCGCGAATCAGATTACATCTATGGGATTTGATGTCGTTGAGGTGATTGACCATAAAATTTGCAAGACCATTGATGCAATTGTAGACCTGAGTGAGGTGGATAAGATTGCAAGGATTACTGGTGTCCAGTGGATACAATTGTGGTCTGAACCAACACTTGCAAATGATAATTGCCAGTGGGTCACCCAGACCGGCTGGCGCTCAACAGTGCCATCAGACCCTGGTGCAAGGAGAGTATGGTATGCAGGAATAAAGGGTGCAGGAACGATCCTATCTACTACCGACTCCGGTATTTATACATCACACCAGCAATATTATGACTCTGCATATCCTATCACTGCACCAGGTGTATTTCCGAATCACCGCAAGGTTGTGGCATATAAACTATATTCAGGTGCTGCATTTGGAGATGTCTCTGCAGTCTCCTGGCATGGCACACATGTGAATTGCACAGTTGCTGGCAATGATACAACCTTAGGCACGAGCACCAGAGATGGTATGGCAAAAGAGGCAAAGATATATTTTGTCGATATTGCTAATGCATCCGGTGGGCTTGTTGTGCCAACTAATTTGACGCCGATGTATGATACAATCTATCTTGGTCGTGGACTTTCCTCCAGTATCCTCCAGCACTCTGGTTCCTGGGGCTGGTCCAATTCAAGTGGCACATACCTTACCCAGGATGCATCAACCGATGCCTATATCTATGCCCATCCTGATTTCTTAAATTTGTATGCAGCTGGTAATGAATACAACCCGCGAACGCTTCGCAATCCAGGGATTGCCAAGAATGTCATCACGGTCGGTGCGCTCCAGAATGGAACTGCTTCAAATCAGATCGCCTCATTCTCAAGCCGTGGTTATACACAGGATAGAAGGATAAAACCGAATGTCATGGCACCAGGACAGAATATCTATTCAGCCCAGGGTGGAACAACGAATGGTTATTTTGCACTTTCTGGCACGAGTATGGCAACCCCAGCGACCAATGGCTCAATCGGTTTAATCCGCCATTATCTACTTGCAGGTTATTATCCATCAGGTGCAGCAAATCCTGCAGATTCAATAAAATACCAGAGCGCAGCACTTTTGCGGGCAATGCTAATCGTCTCCTGTGACCCGAATATCGGCTCATTTGTTGTGCCTGACTCCAATATCGGCTGGGGCAGGATTGATGTGGATACTGTTCTTTACTTTACCGGTGATACAAGAAAGTTGATCATCAAGGATGATACAGTTGGTGTGGGCACGGGCCAGTCTAAGACCGATTCATTTGTGGTCACAAATTCTTCAATGCCTTTAAGGGTTGTTGTTGCCTGGACCGATACGGCAGCAGCAGCCAATGCCAATCCTACACTTGTCAATGACCTCAATGTCACGCTCACTGCTCCAGGCGGAACCTATTATCGTGGGAATCAATATACGAGTGGACAATCCACCGCCAACCCCACGACCTGGGATAACCGTAATGTTGAAGAATGCTTCCGTGTGAATAATCCGGTAACCGGGGTCTGGAGATTGACTGTCTCAGGTCAGAATGTGCCCAATGCACCAATGGGCTTTGCCTATGCAATCACCGGTGGTATCGGCACAGTCGGTATTGAAGAGAAGACCGGGCAAACCAGCATTAAAGACAATTTCATCTGCAATACAGTCACGAATAGACTATTGAATATGAAAATTGTCCTCGACACACAGAGACTGGTGACAATGCAGGTCTATGACCTCAGTGGCAGATGCGTTGATCAGATTCTGAATCAGAAAATGAATGCAGGTGAATATCAAATCAGCCACAAGATGAATCTACCGAATGGTATATATTTTGTTGAACTCAAGACCGACAACTTCAAACAGTTTAATAAGGTAGTGGTGATACACTAACCGTAAAATCAACAAAAAGGGGCACTGAGGTGCCCCTTTTTTATTACTAAATAAAGTTCGTAACTACATAAGTATGTTAAGGTAATTGTCTAAATCTTTTTTTAGAATCTCTTTCTGTTCTCCGCTCAACATATGTTTTATTGTATAAACGCCTTCCTTTGCTTCATCTTCACCATAAATAATAACATAATCTGCCCGGTAATGATTTGCATCTTTTAATTGTGATTTAATCTTATCGAGCGGATTACCGATGATACAGATACCGCCTCTATTTATAATAATATCCCTCAATTTAAGACCATCATCAAATAAGTCCTCACCCATCACTGCAATAAAAAATCGCTTGTTCTCTTTTATCTCAGGCATATTCTCAGGCAGGGCAAGCAACATCCTCTCCACACCCATTGCCCAGCCGATACAGGGTGTCTCATTACCACCAAGTTCCTTCATCAATAAGTCATACCTTCCACCTGCTACTATCGTATCCTGTGCCCCGAGTCCTTTTAATTTCAATTCAAATACGGTTCTTGTATAATAATCAAGACCACGCACAAGTTTCTTGTTCTCAGTAAACTCAATCTCCATTTTTTTCAGAAATTCCTTTGTCTTCAGATAATGTGCCTGACAATCAGGACAAAGGTTATCCGTTATCTTTGGTGTCTCATCATAAATCTTCTGGCAGTTATCATTTTTACAATCAAATATCCTTAAGAAATTCTTTTCAAAGCGGCGCTGGCAATCAACACAAAGGTTATCGGTCTTTGACTTTAAAAAATCACTGAGCATCTTCTTGTATTCCTGTCTGCATTTCGAACATCCGATGGAGTTCAATTCTATAAAGAAATTTTTCGCACCGACCGTATTCAAAAATGTTCTTGCAAGATTTATACATTCAGCATCATAAAATGGAGCAGATTCACCAATCAATTCAATACCAATCTGCAGGAATTCACGATACCTTCCTTTCTGCGGTTTTTCCTTGCGAAACATCCAACCCACATATAAAAAGCGTCCAGGAAGATTTATATTATTTTCAAGGATTGCCCTCAAAACTGAGGCAGTCCCTTCAGGCCTGAGCACGAATAATTTCTTATCGTGCTCAAATGTATACATCTCTTTTTCCACAATATCTGTATGCTCACCAATAGAACGAACAAAGAGTTCAATTGATTCAAAGGTCGGTGTCTTTATCTCTAAAAAGCCATTGAGTTTGAAAAAGTTTCTCGCCTTTTGATTTATAAGTTCAATACGCTCTAACTCCGTTCCAAAGATATCCCTTGTTCCTCTTGGCCTCTGATATTTTATCATTTAATCCTACTTTTTATTAAATAAAAAATCAATAAACCAAACCCGCCTGCGACCATATCAAGAATTTCAAAATCCCTTCCTGGTACGAAAATCTGCTGGACTTCTGCCGCTACATCAATGAGCAAGCCTGATAAAAAATAGATGCCGTTATCAAGCACCTTTAATCCAAATAATCCATAGATAAAAAAAAGTAAAAAGTGGTAGAATTTATCCATCGGGAACTCTTTAATCTTTGGTGTCTCCAGACCAGGATAACCAGTAAGTATGAATATAATTACAATCCAGATAATCAATAATAATAAATCAACACTCCGTTTCATTTATCGCACCATATCAGTAAATCCCGAAATCTTCTCCTTCTTCACCACAGGGTTCAAACAAATCCTTTTCTGCACCACACTCAGGGCATCCCCAGGAATCCGGCAATTCTTCAAATAATACCCCGGGTGCAATCCCGGCCTCAGGGTCTCCAATGTCAGGATTGTAGATATATCCACAAACTCCGCAGCGCCATTTATCCATTTTTTACCTCCTGTTTATTCAAGTGCATAACATACCTCAAGGACGAGGTCTATTAATTTCTCCATTCCATCTCTTAACTCTTCATCTGTAACAAATTTTGTAAATTCCTCTCCCCTGCCCACTACATCAGAAACGAGTAAGAATGAAGCAGTTTCTAAGTTATTGCGATTGGCAAGATAATAAATCAGACTCGTCTCCATTTCTACAGCCAGAATGCCCTTTTTCTGAAGTTTCGGCACATATTCAGGGTCAGGACTGTAAAAGACATCAACACTTGCGATACCACCAAAATATAATTTCAATCCCATTTTTCCTGCGATATCATCTGCAGTCTTCAAAATCTTAAATGTTGCATAAGGTGCGACAGGTTCTCCATTGAGATAAGAATTCGTTGTACCATCATATGGTGCAGAAGTCAATGCACATATCATATCCAGGGAGTTTATATGATTGGCAATGCCACCACAGGTTCCAATACGAATTATCCTTTTGGCTTCAAGTTGTATCAACTCCTCAACCACTATCGCAGCCGATGGGCAGCCCATCCCTGTGGTCTGGACCGAAATCTTTTTTCCTTTGTAAAAACCTGTATAGCCTAAAAGTCCACGATTTTTATTGGCCAATCTTGCATCAGTTAGTTTTGAACTGATGATCTCAGCCCTTGATGGGTCTCCTACAACAAGAACGGTCGGGGCATAATCTCCTTTTTCTGCCCTTAAATGTATCGGCATTGTTCCTCCTTTTATTCTATCTTCTTAAGATTGGATTGGGATACAAAGCTCAATAACGAATCCCTCACCTGTTCAAATTGTTTAAAATATTTTTTATTCACTGAGGGTGCTCTGGGAAGTTTTACGGTCAATGGATTTATTGGTCTACCATCCTTATGCAATTCAAAATGGAGATGGGGACCGGTAGATAGACCGGTTGAACCAACATAGCCAATCAATTCACCCATTTTGATATGTTTTCCCTGGCTCAGCCCTTTTGCAAATCTTGATAGATGCCCATACCTTGATTTGAAGTTATTCTTATGCCTTATCTCAACAAGATTTCCATATCCACCTTTCCAGCCTTTAAAAGTCACCACACCATCACCGATTGAAGAGACCGGGGTCCCAACTGGTGCACAATAGTCAAGGCCATGGTGGGGTCGCCAGACCTTTAATATCGGATGATACCTGCTTTTTGAAAAATATGAACTTATATAACTGTATTTTAGCGGCGATTTTAAAAGTGCCTTGCGCAGGGATTCGCCTTTCAAATTATAATAGTCATCATATCCTGTGGGGTCATTAAAATATATTCCATAATACTCGCCAATTTTTCCTTTATACTTTATGAAGGAGATGTTCTTGTAATCAAGAAATTGGGAATCACAGAAGACCTTATCAAAAAGCATAACGAATGAATCACCGTTCTGGGTCTCAGTAGTAAAATCAATCTCCCAGGCAAGGATATCAGCAAATTTATATACGAGCATCGGTTTCTCACCCCTTTTGAGCATTGATTCGTAAAGGGTAGAATTTATACTCCCGGCAAGAATAGTCTTTTCATAGGTGATATAGGGATATTTCATTGCCAGACTCATATACCTGCCATTATTTATTACATAGTAAACAGTCGTCGGATTCTGAAAATATGTGAGTTTCCTAAATACATTATCTTCTTTTAAAACAATTAAGGAATCACCGGGTAAACATCTGCGAAAAGGGAAATCACATTTTTTTAATAGTCTTATGATATCTTCAGCAAGTTTTTGATCGTTCAGGATACCATTGAGTGCAAGTTGTATCACTTCATTCTTTTTCAGAATCTTTTTGACCTCAGAATAGACTGGCTCAACTTTTTTTAAAACCTCTTTCTTTTCTTTTTTACATACCGCACTAAAAAGAATCAATAAAAATATAACAGACAAAATATATCTCTGCATAGTTAATGCGCCTTTTCTTTTATAAAAGTTTTAACCCAGTCATCACAGATCTCATTATGATTGGCAATAGAAATACCATAAATTGTAATCCTCCTTTCTCTCTTTATCTGTTCTAATATCTTTATCATATCAGAAAAACCCCAGAGGTCAAATTCCAGCTGAAGGTATTTCTTTTTAAATTTATGAAAAATATCAGCCGGGATCATATGCTGTTTTAAAAATCTCTTTAACTCACCAGGTCTCATACGGGTTGTGATTGCAAGATGGATATGGGCAAAATTCTTTATCAAATTCCAGTTGATATTCGGAAAGATCGAAAATACACCGTGCCTGTTTTTACGATTGAGCATCAATCTCGCCAGTTGAACATCCACATCAGAACAAGGATTTTCGAGTATTTCGTGGATCCTTGAAAATGTTATCTTTGAACGGGTCAATTGATAGATCAACTGCCATTCCTCTCTGGTCAATTCATTGGGCCCAGGTATGTTGTATTCGGCAATTTTGTAAATCTCTACATATTTTACACCGAAAGATTTGTTCAATAATCTATAACAGTGTTTTAAATCCCGGGCATAGAAAAAATATGAATATGAAGGAAGTATACCCTGGGGTATTGTCGTATTAACAATCACTTCTTCAGTGAGTGGATACATCTTTGCGATCTCTGGTTCAACATCAGCATCTACAAATGCACATCCCCGATACCATCTGCCACCTGCAATCGCAGGGATAAATAGTTTTATTCCATAACCTGTTATCAGTCCATTCTCTTCAAAATTCTGGATGCGCAGGAATATTTCTTCCTGTTTGATGTGAAATTTATTTATAACCTCATCAATTGGAACATAACCCTGTGCCTCAAGATGGCGTAAAATTTTTAAATCAAGTGGGTCAATAATCACAATCCATTATATTCAAATTATTTTAAGAGTCAATATTTTATTTAATTTTATCTGGTAATACAGTATCTTTTGCCCTTATACCTGGGCATTGAAGAAAAGTCATCCCTACAATCTATTATCACCCCGCCGTTTGACCTGATAAAATCATTTAATACACTCTCTCTTATCCAGAACATATCCTTTATTCCCCAGGTCTTATACCGCAATTTTTTATAAAGGTGTCGGAGTGGTGCGGGTGTGATAAAGCCGAGAAATCTCCTTACCCGGTTTTTAAATCCAATTATATCCGTTGTGACCTGGAAGATAATAACACCATCTTTTTTAATTATTCTTAAAAATTCTTTAATATAACTTAGTGTTAATTTTGGTGGCAAATGTTGAAAAACAATATTTGAGTATATAAAATCAAAGACGCCGTCTTTAAAGATCTTTAAATCTGAGGCACAGTTCAGGACATAAAGACATCTTTCTTTGTATTTATTATAATCACCAGCGATGGAAAGCATACCAAGCGAGATATCAATCCCCACACATTCTTCAAAATACCCACACAATGCCTGGGTCAAGCGTCCAACACCGCAACCAAAATCGAGTGCCCGATGAAATTTCAGATTTAAATTTAAGCCTTTTATATAATCCATAATTGAATCTATTTCATCCTTTCCGGTTTTATACAACTCATCAATTTTCCAGCGGTTACCTTTCTTTTCAGGAAGAGGCAGAATCGCCCATAATGGGTCTTTTTCTGCAAATTCCTCCCAGTTTTTACGCATTTCTCTTATTTTTTTTTCCATTGTTTGTGGGATGATTGGATTTATTTAAACTACTTTATTTCGAATTTGCCGAATTCTTCTGGTTTGGTGCCGCGCAACTTATTTTTGAGCTCTTCTTCAACACTATCGCCCTTAAACACTATTCCATTCCTTTCCATTATATTATCTTCAACAAAGATTGTAGCATTGGAACGGAGGGCAAGGGCAATAGAATCTGAAGGTCGTGCATCGACCGAAATCATTTTGCCATCTATTTCAAGATAGATCCGTGCATAATATGTTTCATTCTTTAAATCATTGATAACAATTTTTGTAATCTTACTTTCAAGTGCATCAAGCAATATTTTCATCAGATCATGGGTAAGGGGCCGCACCGGTTTTATACCTTCAAGGCACATCGCAATCGCCATCGCCTCATTATCACCAATCCATATGGGTAATGTCCGCTCTCCATACTTTTCTTTTAGCAAAACAACATAGTTGTGAAACTGCTGGTCTTCAACAACGCCGCTGACGAATACCTCTAAGATTTTTCCTCCTCAACGACGACCAATTTAAATACTGCAGTCACCTGCTGGGGTAAACGAACTGTGATATCATAAATTCCAGGATGTTTTATGGGTTCATCAAGTTCAATCTGTTTTTTATCTATTTCGATATTCTCTGCCTTTAATAATTCTACAATATCCTTAGGATTGATAGAACCAAATGACTTTCCATCAATTCCTGTTTTGATCGCAGTTTTTATGTTCAAATTGTTTATCTTCTCCGCAATCTGCTCGCTCAGTTTCCTTACCCTTTCTATTCCCTGGGAAAAACGCCTTTTCGCCTTTTCAAGACCTGTTATATTGCCCTTTGTAGCAGGTATTGCAAGTTTATTGGGAAAAAGATAATTCCTTGCATAACCATCTTTTACTTCAACAATATCATTCTTTTTACCTAATTTTGCAACATCTTTTGTAAGAATTACTTTCATTGTTATTTTATCTCGTATGGTAAAAGGGCAATCTCACGGGCTCGTTTGATTGCCTGGGCGAGTTTTCTTTGATGTTTGGCACATAAACCAGTCAATCTCGCCGCAAGTATCTTACCGCGTTCATTTATATAACCTTTTAAAAGCGCCGTATCTTTATAATCTATCTCCTTTACATTGGTCTCACATAACCGACATTTTTTTGCCACTTTTCTCTCCTTATTTAATTAAAATGGGGTATCTATATTATCTTCTTCCTTAATTTCCTCTTCTGCCTCAATAGAGGTATTGGCACCTGTCTCACGACCAGATTCAGGCAAATCAAGAAACTGAATTCTGTGGGCAACAACTTCAACGATTGATCTCTTTTCTTTAGTCTCAGTCTCCCACTGCCTTGACCTTAATCTTCCTTCTATAAGAACTGCACTCCCTTTTTTAAGGAAATCATTAACCAGTTCAGCTTGCCTGCGCCAGGCAACGATTGTCACAAAAAGCGTTTCTTCGTGTGTCTCGCCGGATTCCCGATTTTTAAATCTGCGTGTGGTGGCGATTCTGAAAGAACAAACCGGTGCGCCCTTCTGTGTATAACGCAATTCAGGGTCAGCAACGAGACGACCTATGAGATAGACTGAATTAAGATAGCCCAGCCTCAATTGATTCATTTTCTCTTCTCCCTGGAAATTATCATAAACCTCAAGACATTACCGTGGTGTTTTAGTTTATCTTTAATGTGTTCGATCCTATCAGGGGCGATGGAGAACTCATAATTCACATAATAACCCTCTTTTTGTTTCTCCACAGGATAAGCAAGGACCTTTTTGCCCAGTAATTGATATCGGACACTGCCAGCACCGCTTGTTTTTATAATTTCTTCAACAGTACCGGCCTCTTTTTCCAATTGTTCATCCTTTAGTCCAGGATGAAATATGAACATTGCCTCGTAGTTTCTCATAATATTTTATGTTCCTTTAATAAATTTGTGGGGTTCACCTTATTATACTCAAGACCCCAGACCTCAACCGGTAAACCAAATGCCATTGCCATTATCTGGCTGAAATAAAATACCGGAATGAAGTTATGGTCAGGATGGATACCAGCAATCCTGGTCTGGAAATTATCAAGATTATAATGGCATACTGGACAGGAAGTAACAATCGCCTCAGCCCCTTTTTCCCTTGCATTCTTTAAAATCTTATAAGAAGCCTCAAGGGCTGCCTCAGGAGAATTTACAATAAGATAAGAACCACAACACTCAACTTTGAGGGGAAAAGTAACAGGCTGTGCACCCATCAATTGAACAAAATCCTCCATAATCGTCGGCGCTTCTGGATCATCAAAACCTATCTCATCCTTTGGCCTCAATAAGTAGCATCCATAATAACATCCCAATTTTAAATTTTCAAGGCTTTTTTTCACACCCTTTTTAAACTCTTCTCTATGCTCTTTGATAAACTCAAACGGATGCACTACCTTTTCTTCACCATTATAATCTTCACCAAGATGTTCATTTATAATCTTCAGGGTATCAGGGTCATTCTTGAAAATGTAGTTCGCCCTTTTCAATGTATTGTAACAAATAGAACAGGGCACAAGCAGGGAACCATTTTCTTTCTGAGCCTTTGTTAGGATCCGCAGTGGTGCGATCAGGGACATTTTATTATCCCGGGCAAGTGTAAATGTCGTGCCACAGCAATACCAGTTTGCGAGTTCATTCAATTCCATACCGACTGCACTGAATGTAGCCTTGATAGAATCATTGAGCACCTTTGCCTTTGTATATAAATCACAACCAGGATAATAGGATACCTTCATAATCAGTAGGAATACTTATAGAGTGCGCTCATCAATACAAGGGGATGAGCATCTTTGAGCAATTCTTTATCAATCTTATCAATATCAATCATCTGTTCTTTAGCGCGCAGGTGGAGCGTTCGCACTGCCTCCATTATTCGTGGTATATCAACACCCCGGGGACACCTTGTCTCACACACCAGACAGGCAGCACAGAACCAGGGGCTCTGTGCCTTAAGGACATCATCTTTATAACCGAGCTGGATATACCTTATTATGCGGTTTGGCGGTTCATCCATAAACTCAGCGAATGGACAGCCTGCTGTGCATCTTCCACATTGATAACAATCAGCAATATTCTGCTGACTTATCTCCTGTATTCTTAAAATAAAATCTACATCTCTTGTGAGTTTTATCATAGTATGTAATTATATTTAAAAATACTTTGATGTCAAGGGATTTTTAGCAAATGAGAAAAACTCTGTAAACAGAAATAAAACAGGTCAGAATGGAAATCAAAATTTATCTTTGGAAGCAATAGGTCAACCCAGAACCGATTATATTTAACAAAAGTGAATAATCGCTCAATTGTGCGGTTGTCTATATTTAAAGCAACCTTGCGGACATTTTTACCGATTTCAATTTCGGATGACAATAAAGAACGCCAGGTTATGTCATATTTATCCAGTGGCTTACCATACATCAAAGCCCTTTTTAGGTAATCAACCGCAATCTCTGCACACAAAAGTCCGGTAAAGATACCACCGCCGGTCGTGGTCTTAACCTGTCCTGCAGCCTCACCAACCACAAGTATTCTTTCAAAGGCACTTCTTTTGATTGGTCCATATGCAATCGGCTTCAGACCGATTCTATTTTCTTCATATATATTATTATCAATCATCAATCTATCTTTTAAAAATCTCTTTAGAAAAACCATGCTATTTTTTTCAAGAATCATTCCAATGCGCGCCCTATTTACATTAACCGGCACAACCCAGGCAAATGAACCTGGTGTATATTTCTGATTCAAGTAAATCTCAATATTAGAAGGTTCAACCTTTCTGGGTAATTCTATCTGTGAGCCATAAAGAAATTGCGGTGGTGTACCAAGACCGATTTTTTTCTGCAAATTGTATTTCACACCTGTTGCAATAATAACGAATTTACTCAAGCGACTGGTTCCATCATAATTTATTTTGTAATATTTACGATCTTCTTCTATCCCCTTCACATTAATGCCAAGATTAAATTCTACACCCTCTCTCTTTGCACTCTCTGAAAGTCTGCGGTCAAACAATTCCCTGTCAACGACATAGGCAAAAGGTCTGGATGCGATATATTCAAGCCTTTGATTCCCGGGTGAAATAAATGTAAAGGATTTTATCTTTGTCAAAATAGAATCCACTGGTAGGTTAAATCTTTCAAACGATTCGGTGCTGATTACACCGGTACAGATAACACCATCACCAATCTTATTTTTCTGGTCAAAGACACATACCTTAAAACCACTCTTTGAAAGTCTCAGTGCAGTATAAGAGCCTATGGGCCCGCCTCCAATTATTATCACATCATATAGATTTTTCATACCGATTAATTATATCCTATACTGTGAAAAAGTCAATACAGTTATGAGTAAATCAGTAGGCAGTATCCCAGTAGGCAGTGTTGAAAGATGGAATTTTATTCTGGGTAGAGGATTATGAAATCTGGTCTAAGGGTTCACGGGCGATTGCATCAATCCCAATATCAGAAGGTCCGAATTTTTTGTATCTACTCTGCCCTGCCAGTGCAATCATTGCACCGTTATCCGTGCAAAATTGTGTATCCGGGATATACAATTCAAAACCCATAAATTCTGCAAGTTTCAAAAATTTTTCTTTGAGTTTCTTATTGACTGATACACCGCCGACAATGCCAAAATATCTGACCTTTGTATACTCTATTGCCCTCTTTGACACCTCGATTAAATGTTCTAATGCTGATTCCTGGAAAGAAGCAGACACATCCTCTTTATTATATCTTTTATTATCACGGATATAATACAAAACTGCAGTCTTTAACCCGGCATAACTGAAATTCAATCCCTTTGGTTTTGGTATCGGAAATTTGATCCTTTCTAAATTACCATTCTCTGCTGACCTCTCAATATAAGGACCGCCTGGATATGGTAAGTCTAACATCTTTGCTACCTTATCAAATGCCTCTCCACAGGCATCATCAAGTGTCCTGCCCAGTGTCTTATATCTGAATTCCTCTTCAACAAAGATAAGTTCAGTATGCCCCCCGGAAACGAGTAATACAAGATAGGGATACCCGGGCACCTTTTCATTAAAAAACAATCCATAAATGTGCCCCTCAAGATGATTTACACCAACGAACGGCTTTTTCAAACCAATCGATAGGGATTTGGCAAAAGAAAGTCCGGTTAAGAGCGAACCCAATAGACCCGGGCCCCTGGTTGCTGTGATAAGGTCAATTTCATTCAATCCAATCCCTGCGGTTTCAAACGCAATCCTTGTCAGTGGTAATAATACCTTAATGTGATTTCGTGCTGCGAGTTCTGGAACAACACCACCATATTTTGTGTGTGCAATCTGGGATGATACAATATTTGCCAGAACCCTGTTATTCTTTATTATACCAATCGATGTCTCATCACAGGATGTTTCAATACCAAGGGTTGTCATATTTTAGAATCGTCCATTAAAAATGACTTTTTACTTTAAAAAGATTGTTGAAAACTTTATCTTTTCTTCTTACCCTTTTTCTGTTTCTTGTCTTTCTTTTCTCTCTTTTCTTTTTTGGCAATCTGTTTTTTCTCTTTCCTGGTCTTTTTTTCTTCTTTCTTTGGTTTTTCCTTTTTTGGTTTTTCTTCTTTTTTCTCTTTTTCAGGCAACCAGCGATGTTCAATCAATCTTCTGCGCTGGTCAATCTTCTCAGGCTCACTCTTCTCAGTCAATTCTAATATCGCCATCTCTGCACCATCGCCCAGCCGTGGACCAAGCCGGTAGATCCTTGTATATCCACCCCGACGATTGGCAAACTTTGGTGCAATCTCATCGCAGACGATTTTTACAAGTTTATGGTCAGGAATGAAACGATAAATAAATCTCTTTGCTGCCAGAGTATTTTTTTTTGCATATTCAATGAGGTGCTCCGCGAGTCTTCTTGCTTCTTTTGCCTTGGGCAGTGTAGTTTCGATTTTTTCAAAGATAAATAATGCCCGACATAAATTCCTTAAAAGTGCCAAACGATGTGCTTTTTTTCGTCCCAATTTTTTTACTTTTTTCCCGTGTCTCATTTCAACTCCATATCTTGATTACTATACATCTTCTTTCAAATATCTTTCAACATCCATTTCAAGATGTAGACCCATATTGTGCAGGATCTTCTCCAATTCCTTTAAAGACTTTCTGCCGAAGTTATCATAGGTAAGCAACTCCCTGCCGCTCTTACGCACAAGGTCTCCAATCGTTTTAATATTTTTGTTCTTAAAGCAGTTTGATGTCCTCACTGAAATTTCGAGTTCGTCTATACTTCTCTTCAAAATCTCTCTTATCCGTCTATGCTCTGCATCAAGTTGCTCACGAGATGTCAAGAGGGGTTCAATATACAACTGCAGTCCTTTCTTGTTAATAGTATTTCTGAGTTCATCGATCATCTTCTGGGTTGCATCATCAATGAGCACGGCTGGTTGTCTCTCACCAAGGTCAACGAAGAATTTAAAATGATGCCTGAGCACGGTCGCTGCCTCAGCCACACATTCAATAGGGGTCTTGGTGCCATCGGTCTTGACCTCAAGAACGAGATGGTCGTAATCGGTCTTGGTCCCCACCCTTGTATTGCGCACATCAAAGTTTACGGATAAAACTGGTGAAAAAATTGCATCCATATAGATTGTGCCCACAGGCGCTTCTGATTTTTTTAATAATTCTGCCGGCACAAATCCCCTGCCTGTCTCCACTGCCATCTCCATTGTAAAATTCACTTTTGCATCAGTTACAGAAAGGATTTTTTGTTTGGAATTAACAATGATGACAAGCGGATTTTTTTCAATATCCTCAGCGAGGTATTCTTTCTTACCCTTGACCTTCAGGGTGAGTGTTGTCGGCTCACTGCCGAGCAATTTGAGGCGAATCTTTTTGAGATTCAAAATTATTTCCACAACATCTTCATATACCCCGGGGATGGTTGAAAATTCCTGTGTCACATTTGATATCCTGATATTTGTTATAGCAGCACCCTGTATTGATGATAAAAGCACACGGCGCATTGCATTTCCGAGTGTGATACCATACCCCCTTTCCAGGGGCGAAATCGTAAATCTCGTAAAAACATCGGATGCTGTTTCTTTATCAATTTCAATGCCCTTGGGCATTACAATTGGTTTCAATACCATATTACTCCTTATTTAGAATACAATTCAACAATTAGATTTTCCTGTAAAGGTATTGTGATGTCTTCTCTCTTGGGTAATCTGAGAACCGTCCCTGTCATATTTTCTCTGTCCAGTTTTAGCCAGCCTGTTATTTTTTCCGGATCCCTTTCTTCTAATGCTCTTTTCACAAATGGATTTTTACGCATTTTTTCACTCAATGTAATCATCTGATTCGGCTTGACAAGATAACTCGGAATATCAACTTTTTTACCATTAATTAGAATATGACCGTGTTTCACAATCTGCCTTGCCTGGGTCCTTGATGAGGCAAAGCCAAGTTGATATATCACATTATCAAGTCTCCTCTCCAGAAGTATTAAAAGATTTTCACCGGTAGCACCAGGCATCCTTACTGCTTCCTGGAAAAATCTTCTGAATTGTGCCTCAAGTATTCCATAAATTGCCTTAACCTTTTGTTTTTCTCTTAATTGTGTAGCATAGGAGGTCAGTTTCCTTCTTCCTGCCTTTCCATGCTGTCCTGGTGGATAACCCCTTCTTGTAAATGAACACTTATCAGTATAACATCTGCTTCCTCTTAGAAACAATTTTTCGCCTTCTCTTCTGCAAACCTTACACTTTGCTCCGATATATCTTGCCACTTATACCCTCCTTCTCCTTGGTGGACGACAACCATTATGGGGTAATGGTGTGACATCCTTTATTGTAGTTATCGTCAAACCAACTGTCTGCAAAGTCCTTATCGCTGCCTCGCGCCCTGGTCCAGGACCTTTAATTCGAACTTCGATCTTTTTTATGCCCATTGCCAGTGCATCTTTGGCGACCGCAGTGGCACACTGTTGTGCTGCATAAGCAGTCCCTTTTTTGGTTCCTTTAAACCCGACCCTGCCTGCACTCGACCAGCATAGGGTATTACCCTGATTATCACAAATCGTAACAATTGTATTATTGAAACTGGCAAAGATATTGGCAATTCCTGTTAACTCTGCCTTTTGTGTCTTCTTTTTCCTTACGGTTTTCTTTTTCATTTCTTCTCTCCTACACCCTTGCTAACCGCAACAGTTTTTCTCTTACCCTTACGCGTTCGGGCATTTGTGCGTGTCCTCTGTCCCCTGACTGGAAGACCAATCTTATGTCTGATTCCACGATAACAGCCAATATCAATCAATCTCTTTATATTTGCGGCATTATCCGCTCTTAACGCACCTTCCACCTTATATTCAGATTCAATCATCTTCCTTATCTTCGTCACTTCTTCCTCAGTAAGGTCTTTTATCTTCTTTGACCGATCGATGCCACACTGCAGAACAATCTGCTGGGCAGTTGGGATACCAATCCCATAAATTGCGGTCAAACCGTATTCAACTCTTTTATTCAAAGGCAAATCAACACCAGCAATTCTCGGCATAAACCTCCTTATCTAAAAAATTAACCCTGACGCTGTTTGTGCCTGGGGTCCTTACAGATTATTCTGACAACACCCTTTCTTTTTATAACCCGGCACTTTATGCATCTCTTCTTAATTGATGATTTTACTTTCAATTTTTCTCCTTAAACTTATAGTTTATCAAATTTTTATAAAAAGTCAATATTTTAATCATTTGTAACGCCAAACAATCCTGCCCCGGGATAGGTCATAGGGTGACAACTCAAGCAGAACCCTGTCTCCAGGGAGGATCTTTATATAACTCATCCTCATCTTTCCTGAAACATGCGCCAATACCTTATGACCGTTATCAAGTTCAACACGAAACATTGCATTTGGTAATGTCTCAATTATCGTGCCTTCGGTCTGGATAAGGTCTTTTCGCGCCATCTCAGTTCTCCGACACCCTTGTTGCGTTTAAATTACCTTTTTTCAAAATGATAATCGTATCCTCAAAATGGCTTGATAGAGAACCATCCCTTGTTGATATGGTCCAGCCATTATTTAAGGTCTTTACCTCAAATCTGCCCATATTTGTCATTGGCTCAATCGCCAGTGCCATACCCGGGACAATTTCCGGGTCTGGTCCACTTGAAACAAAATTCGGTATCATTGGTTCCTCATGGAGTGCCTTACCAACACCATGACCGGTAAGTTCCCTTACCACACTGTATCCATTGCCTTCGACAAAATCCTGTATTGCCTGTGATATATCAGAAATATGGTTACCGGGCTTTGCCTTTTCAATACCTTTTTTCAACGCCTCTTTACTCAATCGGACAAACCTCAAAACATCTTCGGAAACCGCACCCGATATAAATGTCCTTGCTGCATCTGCAATATAGCCACCATAAACAACACCAATATCAACCTTTACCAGATCCCCGTCTTTTATCACCCTGTTGTCAGGAATTCCATGAACGACCTCATCATTCAAAGATATGCACGAACTCTTCGGAAAACCACGATAGTTCAGAAATGCAGGATATCCATCATGCTCAATTATGAGGTTGTGTATCATATCATTCAATTCAATCGTCTTCATACTCCTTAAATCAATCTTTTCAATCTCCTTAAAGATTTTGTTGATAATCTCTCCGGCAAGGATAACATTTTTTATCCCCTCTTCATTTAATATAGCCATCAAGAACCTTGACTATCTGTTTATAAACATCTTCTTTGGTCCCGGATGCATCAATAGATACAAGGACACCAAGGGATTTGTAATAATCACTGAGCGGTTTGGTCAATTCCTCATAAACTTTGAGCCTGTTTTCAATGACTTCAAGGTTATCATCCTTTCTTTTTTCAAGATGGGAACCGCATTCGTCGCAAATATCAGGAGTCTTTGGTGGATTTGTAACTTCATTATAAACCGCACCACATTTAGGACAATATAGACGACCGAGGATTCTTTTTATCAACTCTTCTTTAGTGAGGTGGAGTTCTATTGCAAGTGTAATCTTTTTGCTATGACGGGCAAGAAGTTTTTCCAGTTCAATTGCCTGATTCAGATTTCTCGGAAATCCATCAAATAATATCCTATCGTTTAAATTTTCAATCACAAAATCTTCCACTAATTCAAAGACAATATCATCTGGAGCAAGAACACCCTTCTTTAGATATTCTTCAACCTTCTTTCCGGTTGGGCTCACGATTGTAATCTCTTCTCTCAAAACATCGCCCATTGAGAATTTTTTAAAATTATATCTGTCCACAAGCAGGTCTGCCTGGGTGCCTTTTCCAACCCCTGGTGGTCCAAAAAGAAATATCATCAACGACGCCCCTTTATCCTTCCCTTTTTCATAAAGCCCTCATAATGATACATCAATAATTGTGATTCAATCTGCTGGACTGTATCAAGGGCAACACCGACAATGATGAGGAGTGTAGTACCACCAAAATAAAATGGCACCTTGAGATAGTTTATCAAATACCAGGGAACGAGGGCGATAAAACCAAGGAATAATGCACCGGGCAATGTAACCCGGGAGAGGACCCCATCTACATAATCAGCCGTTTTCTGACCGGGTCTTATCCCTGGAATAAAACCACCGTAACGTTTCATATTCTCAGCCAGTTCTGTTGGATTAAATACAATTGAGGTATAAAAATAAGTAAAGAATACAATCAGGGCAAAAAATATTATGTCGTATGCCCAGTGTCCGGGCCTGAACATCTCGGCTAAATATTTTAAACTTGGAACATAGGCTGCAATCGTGCTCGGAAATACTACAAGCGACTGGGCAAAAATAATTGGTATAACACCTGCGGTATTCACACGCAATGGTAAAAATGTTGATTGGCCGCCATACATCCTTCTTCCAATAACCCGTTTGGGATATTGAACAGGGATACGCCTTGTTGCCTGGGTCATAACAATAACCGCAGCAACGATCAGAATCATTATTACAATAACAATGAGGAGATTAAAGATAGAAAGACCCTGGGTGGCAACAAGCTGGGCAGTTCTTAAAAAGTATAGGGGATATTCTTCAAGACAACCGATAAAAATCAAAAATGAAATTCCGTTGCCGATCCCTTTTTCTGTTATCTGTTCACCAATCCACATTGCAAATATTGCCCCGCAGGTCAGGGTCAACACCGAAGAAAGACGGAACATCCAGCCTGGCTCATAAACGATTGGAACAACACCTGAAGCAGTGCTAAATTTCTGCATTTCAAGATATGCAGCGATACCGAATGCCTGGAACGCAGCAAGTCCCACTGTGAGATACCTTGTATACTGGGTTATCTTTCTTCTTCCTGCCTGATCCCGTTGCATTTTTTCAATCTGCGGGAACACTGAACCGAGCAACTGGAATATGATTGAAGCTGAAATATAGGGCATTACTCCAAGAAAGAGTATCGCTGCCCTTGATAATGCCCCACCAACAAAGATATCATACATTCCAAATAATGAACCCTGCTGTTTCAATTGTTGCATCAATAGTCCGAGTGCCTGGGCATTTATACCTGGAAGTGGTATATGCGCGCCAAGCCTGTATATACAAACTGCACCCAGGGTAAAAAGCAATTTCTTTTTAAGGTCAGGAACCTTGAATATATTCTGGAATGTCGACATCATACAATCAACTCCACCCTGCCACCTGCAGAAATAATCTTCTCCTCTGCCTTCTTAGAAATGGCGTGTGCCTTCACAAAGAGTGGTTTATCAATGGTCCCCTGACTCAGAACCTTCAACCTCAAACCACCTTTTATCAAGCCCTTGCTTTTCAAAAGTTCTGGTGTGATCTCAGTATTGGCCGAAAATTTTGCCAACTGGAAAAGATTTACTACCTCGTATAATTTTTTTGTATAATTTTTGAAACCACGCTTTGGGATACGTCTTGTCAATGGCATCTGGCCACCTTCAAATCCCATTTTCACCCGGTATCCAGAACGCGCTTTATGTCCCTTATGCCCCCGGCAGGAGGTCTTTCCATGGCCTGAACCAGGACCGCATCCCCTTCGTTTCTTTCTGTGTGTGGTTCCGTGTTTTGGTCTTATTTCACTGAGTTTCATTTGACATTCTCCTCCACTTCAACCATAAACGAAACCTTCTCAATCATACCCCTCACCGCATTGTTGTCGGGTAATATCCGTGATTGTCCAATCCTTCGTAATCCAAGTGCCTTGAGGGTCAATTTATGCTTTTTTATTTTATCAAGCGGACTCTTTTTTAATATCACTCTTATCTTTTTCATACCTCTTCCTTAAAAAATAATCAACTGGTTTATTCCTCAATTCAGCAACTGTCTGGAGCGGTCTTATAGACCTTAATGCCTTTATTGTTGCCATTGCGAGATTGGTCGAATTCCTTGAACCGAGTGCCTTGGAAAGAATATCCCTTATACCTGCTGCCTGACAAACAGCCCTCACTGCATTTGATGCAATGATACCACTGCCCGGTAGTGCTGGTCTTAATATCACTTTGCTTGCAGAAAACTTGCCAGATACCGGATGTAGAATCGTTCCCTCAACAACATCTACCTTGACCATATTCTTCTTTGCAATCTCGGTTGCCTTCTTTATTGCCGGTGCCACCTCTGCTGATTTGGCATGGCCAATCCCAATCTTTCCCGCGCCATCTCCCACAACAACACAGGCATAAAGTTTTAAACGTTTACCACCCTTTATCACCTTTGATACCCTTTTTAATTCAACAAGTTTTTCAATTAATTCAACATTATTTTCCTGCATTTAATATTCTCCTTAAAACTTTAATCCTGCCTGCCTTGCGCCTTCAGCAAGTGCCTTTACCCGACCGTGATATTTATAACCACCACGGTCAAAACAGACAACCTCTATTCCCTTTGACTTTGCAATCTCACCTATCTTCTTACCTATCTCAAGCGCAATCTCGGTCTTTTTCTTTCCTTTAAATTCCGCGGCTTCTGATGACACTCCACAAAGAACAATACCCTTTGTATCATCTATTATCTGGGCATATATGTGTCTATTGCTTCTGAAAACGCAAAGCCTGGGCCTGGATTGTGAACCTACGACCTTTTTTCTTATTCTTTTATGCCTTCTTAATCTGCTCGTTAGTTTCATATCTCTTCACCTATTGTGCAGTCTGACCAACTGCTCGTTTACCCACCTTCTTGCGCAGCACTTCACTTGCATATCTTATTCCTTTATGCTTATATGGGTCTGGTGGGCGAATCCTTCTTATCTTTGCTGCAATATCACCAAGCAATTGTTTATCAATAGACTTTAATGTGATGTGTGTAAGATCACCTTTATCCGCACTCTTGACCGTTTGCATTTCAACCCTTATCGCAGGTGGCAGTTCAACAGTCACTGGTTTTGTAAAACCAAGAAATAACTGGATGCCACCGCTTGTAGGTTGTGCACGATACCCGGTCCCCTGGATTATGAGCGTCTTTGAATAACCCTCAGTCACACCCTTTATCATATTGAGAATGAGTGTCCGCGTTGTTCCCTGGATACCCTGGGCTAATTTTGATTCATCCGCAGTCAAAACCGTTATCATCTTGTCTTTCAATACAAGGTGAACATAATTTGAAACGGTCATCTTCAATTCACCAAGTGGCCCCTTCACCTTTACTTCCTGCCCATTGACTTCTAAATGCACCTTATCAGGAATTGCAATTGGTTTGGTTCTCAGTTTAGCCATAATCACCCCTTTTTAATAAACATAGCCAATGACTTCACCACCGATTTTTTTCCTTCTTGCATCACGATCGGTCATCACGCCCCTTGAAGTCGTCAAAATCGCAATCCCGATTCCGTTTAGGATTGAAGGAATCTCATCTTTTGAAACATATACCCTGCGGGAAGAACGGGAAACCCTCTGGATATCCCTGATCACTGGTTCACCTTCTTTTGAATACTTCAGCATAACCGTTATCCGGCGTGGCTTCTGTTCCGAATCAACTGTAAAGTTATTTATAAATCCTTCTTCAAGCAGTATCCGCAAGATCTCCACATGCAATTTTGAATATTGCACAACAACTTCTAACTTACTGGCATGACAGCCATTCCTGATAATAGAAAACATATCAGCAATTGGATCAACCACCGATGCCTCCTAACAATAAAATATTTGCCATTATCTTGCTATTATAAATTATATTCATAAACATAGATTTTTATTATAATCGTTTTTTAAAAAAAGTCAAGAAAATAATGCACTAAAATCCTACTTACGAAAAATCAGACTGAATATGATGGTCAAAATTATGGATAACAAAATACTTGACACCACTGGAAAATAGAAAAAGAAATTGTCTTTCTTTACAATAACATCTCCGGGTAATCTAAAAATTGGAATCTTTGGAAAAATTAAAAATAGAATGCCTGTGCAAATAAAGATAATTCCCAACAATATAAGGATCCTGCCGAGATTGAACATCCTCAGATTTTATTGGTCTTTTTTGTGGGCAATCGCTGGTTTTTCTTCGGGTTTTTTCAATCCTGATTTTTTTTCTTCTTTGGGCAGACTTGGCTTTTTGTAATCAGTTATATAAAACCCGCTCCCTTTGAAAATCAACCCCGCACTACCTGATATCAACTTCCTCATACTACCACCACATTTTGGACACTTTTTAATCTTTGGTTCATTTATTCCCTGCAATACCTCAAAATGATACTTGCAGTTGTTACACTCGTATTCGTAAGTTGGCATATAATTAAATAGTCAGGTTGGGGTTAGAAAAACCCGTCAAAAATCCTAACCCCAACCATTACACTATTTATTAATATTCGCCGTAGCCACCCGGTGGTGCAGATGGGGTCTTTTCTTCTTCGGGTTTTTCAACAACAACCGCTTCCGTCGTAACGAGCAATGAAGCAATACTTGCGGCATTCTGTAATGCAGTTCTGACGACCTTGGTGGGATCAATTATTCCTGCCTCAACCAGATCCTCAAATTTTTCGTTGAATAGATTGAAACCGATGTTTCCTTTTTCTTTCTTTATCTGTTCAACGATCACGGAGCCTTCTTTACCAGCATTCTCAGCAAGTTGTCTTGCTGGTTCTTCAAGCGCCCTCTTTACAATCTCAACACCAATCTGCTGGTCACCGGATAATTTCAATTTTTCAAGTTCAGGGATGCAACGAATCAATGCCACACCACCGCCCGGGACAATACCCTCTTCCGCTGCTGCCTTTGTAGCATGTAAGGCATCCTCAACCCTTGCCTTCTTTTCCTTCATTTCAACTTCGGTCGCTGCACCAACATTCAACACAGCAACACCACCTGATAGTTTTGCCAGCCTCTCCTGTAGTTTTTCACGGTCATAGTCACTCTTGGTCTCCTGGATTTCATTCCTTATCTGGGTTATCCGCGCCTGAATATCAGATTTTTTGCCCGCACCCTCAACGATTGTGGTGTTCTCTTTATCAATCACAACCCGCTTTGCCTGTCCTAAATCAGAGATCTGGACATTTTCAAGTTTTATACCTATGTCCTCAGAAATGAGTTTACCACCAGTGAGTATTGCAATATCCTCAAGCATTGCCCTTCTTCTATCACCATATCCTGGTGCCTTAACCGCACAACACTGGAGTGTGCCACGAATCTTATTCACAACGAGTGTTGCAAGTGCCTCACCTTCAACCTCTTCAGCCACAATGAGAATCGGTCTTCCTTTCTGGGCAACCTTTTCAAGAATCGGTAAAAGGTCTTTCATTGCACTGATCTTCTTTTCATATAATAATATATAGGTATCTTCCAATATGCATTCCATGCGCTCCGGATTGGTTATGAAATATGGAGATAAATATCCGCGGTCAAATTGCATACCTTCAACTATATCCACGGTTGTTTCCAGACCCTTCGCCTCTTCCACCGTTATCACTCCATCCTTACCAACCTTATCCATCGCTTCTGCAATCTTTTTACCAATTACCTCATCGTTATTGGCAGAGATCGTCGCAACCTGGTATATCTCGGTTGTGCCTTTTATTGGTGTTGAAAGTTTTTTCAGAGATTCAACCACAGTCTCAACTGCCTTATCAATCCCCTTTTTAACCTCCATAGCATTGGCACCTGCGGTTACGGTCTTCAAACCTTCGCGATAGATCATTTCAGCGAGTATCGTGGCGGTTGTAGTTCCATCTCCAGCAACATCAGATGTCTTAGAAGCAACCTCTTTCACCATCTGGGCACCCACATTCTCAAATTTATCTTCAAGGTCAATCTCTTTCGCAACAGTCACACCATCTTTGGTAATGGTGGGAGCACCGAATTTTTTCTCCAGTATGACATTGCGACCTTTTGGTCCTAAAGTAACTTTGACCGCATTGGCTAATATCTGCACGCCTTTTAAAATAGACCTTCTTGCCTCTTCATCAAATTTAATGATTTTTCCTGCCATATTTCACGCTCCTTTCTTTATTTCTGAATGATACCCAAGACATCATCTTCACGAATGATCAAATATTCCTTATCCTCGATCTTCACCTCAGAACCAGCATACTTTCCAAAAAGTATGATATCGCCCTTTTTAACATCCAGAGGAATACGATTTCCTTTCTCATCCCTGCGGCCATCACCAACTTCAATCACCTTGCCCTGCTGTGGTTTTTCCTTGGCCGTATCAGGGATTATTATTCCACCCTTTTTTACCTCTTCTTCAATCCTTTCCACAAGGATATGGTCATGGAGTGGTTTTATTGTCATAATCAGACCTCCTTTCTTTCAATATTATAAAAATCCCCTATCCTTAAAACAACAACCTGGGCGAAACCCGATTTGAACGGGTGACCTTCTGCTTGTAAGGCAGACGCTCTCACCATCTGAGCTATTCGCCCTTTAGACTAACTATTATAACCAAAAGTTTAGTTTTGTCAATGTTTGACTTTTTTAAATTTTTGAGTATAATATTATTGGCTCTGTTAGAACCGCTGTATCCTATTAAAAAACCCGTACTCCCTCCTACGGGCTAAAGATACAGCCGGGAATTCTAATGGAGCCCCATTTTTTATAAATTCCAAATACCAAACTTTCGTCTCTGGAAATAGTCGCGAGTAGAGTGTAACAAGTAGCGAGAAAAAGTCGGATAAATCCGACCGCTACAGACAAATTAAAGACTTCTATCATTGGACGGTGTCGCAGCCCGTATCCTCTATCGTCATCGTTATTCGGTTAAATCCCCCTGTATCCCACTTTCATAAAGGGAGAATAAAGAGGATTGGCTGCCCTCAATTACCTTCAAGTGCCATCAATTGCCCTCTTCTTTTTTCGTTTCACGGTTCACGGTAAACGTTCCACGGCTTTATCCACTCTTTACCCTTATTTACCCCTTCTTGTCGCCCTTTATCCCTCTTAAGTCTCCTTAAATAACAGGTTGACATTATCAATTTTATGGATATAATCTATCATTGGAATAAATGTCTCGGGCCCGTAGCTCAGGTGGTTAGAGCAGCTGACTCATAATCAGCGGGTCGTGGGTTCAAGTCCTACCGGGCCCATTTTTAATTAATTATGAAATGGCAAACACATCCTGCAAAGGAAAACATAACAAAGACAATCCTGAGCATAGCATTTATATTTATTTTTGTCATCCTCATCGCTAATTTTTATAATTTATACTGGGCATTACTTGGACTCGTATTTCTTTTTGCCTCCTTGCATTCTTATTATTTTCCCACAACCTATGAAATCACTGATGAAGCAATAATAATAAAGACAATCTTCACAACCCAAAAAAGAAAATTGAGTGAATTCAAAAGGTTATACACAGGAAAGAATGGAATCCTTTTAAGTCCATTCAGGCATAAGACATTTTTAAATAATTTCCGCGGTGTTTTTCTATTATTACCCAGGGAACATAATGAGATTATAAATTTTATAAAAGGCAAACTGGATACAGAAAATGGATGATATTTTGATTCAAAGATATGCAGACGAGTTCAATATTCCATATGAACTTGCCTGTATCATTAGCAAAAGATTCCCTGATTTTAATGATGCAAGAAAATTTTTGTATCCAGAAATAGGACAGTTAAAAAATCCCGAAGAATTACCTGATATAAAAAGGGCAACTGAAATATTAATAAATAGCCTAAAAAATAATGAGAATATACTTATCTATACCCATGATGACCCTGATGGTTATACATCCGCAATAATTCTCTATCAAACCCTCCTTGATATAAGACGTAGAGGAAGACCAGAAGTCTTTATATATCCAATCAACCGTGAAAAGGATGGATATGTCCTGAACTATGAAGTCCTAAAAAGGTATATTGAAAAAGGTGTAAAAGTTCTTGTCGCGGTTGATTTTGGTATAAGCAATCAAAGGAATTTTGAAATTGCCCGGGAATTGGGACTGAAACTGGTTGTGTGTGACCATCATGAAACAGAGTTGAATGAATTTCCAGTGCCTGCTGTTGACCCGAAACGTAGAGATTCCAAATATCCATTCCGGGAACTCGCTGGGGTTGGGGTTACCCTGAAATTATGTCAGGTCATTTATAAAACTGCACTTGGTATCAATACAGGAGATTTTTTTAAATTAAAAAAGGATTTTATTGCTATCACTATGATTGGAACACTGGCCGACAGGGTGATGCCTCTTGATGAGAATCGTGTTCTGTGTTATGAAGGGATAAAATGGTTTAAGGAAATAGAAAGTCCCTGGGCAAGGTATTTTCTGATTGATGATACAATAAGCATCCCGCGTATATTCAGTGAAATAGTTCCACTACTTCAATGTGCAGCATTAGAAGATTCACACCTGGGCATTGCTTTTTTCATTGACCCGGGATTCAACAGAGTCGTTGATAGATTGAAATCCATAGAGAACGAAAGAAAAGAAAATGTTGAATATCTGTTCCGGGTTGCACTCGATGTTGCCAAGGTTTATCCGAATGTCGTGATATCTGTGATTCCTTATGAAGCCATAAATAAGACACAAAAAACAAAGCTAAATAATCTCGGGACCGTGGTTTCAAAACTGAGAGACCATTTCCATAAGACCGCAGTGGCAATTATAACAAAAGAAAAGAAATGCTATGCAGAATTACGCTCGCACGACATCAATCTCTTTGAATTCCTGAATAAATCAAGAGGACTCTTTATTGACTTTGGTGGACACAAAAGGGCAGCGGGTTTTTCAATGTCAGAACAAAACCTTGATAATTTTATTGACTATGCGATAAATGTCCTGCCAGAACCAGAAGCAAAGGATAAAAACGGGATTAAACCAGAGGCAATCCTTGATAAATCAAAAATAAAAATCCTTGAACCATTATTGCCTTTTGGTGAAGGTAACCCTTCTCCACTATTGACTGATGGCATTGATTTATATACAATAGACAACAGGTTGAATATTATTGATATAGGACTATGGCAAACTTAAATTATAACTCAAAAGAATTGAATCTTAAGATCGTCTATTACGGGACCGGTCTATGCGGTAAGACAACGAATCTGCGCTCAATATATGCAGCATTTCCCCAGGAACGAAAAGGGAAAATGATGAGCCTTGCCACTGAACTTGACCAGACCCTATTTTTTGATTTTCTGCCCCTCGATATGGGCAGTATCAAGGGATGGAAAAGCCGATTCCACTTATTCACTGTTCCTGGGCAGGTCTATTATAATGTCTCAAGGAAACTCGTTTTAAGGGGTGTAGATGGATTAGTTTTTGTCGTCGATTCCCAGGAAGAACGATTGGAAGAGAATGTTGAAAGTTTTAATAATCTTAGAGATAATCTACAATCTTATGGGTTGAATCTAAAAGATATTCCTATGGTAATTCAATATAATAAAAGGGATCTGCCCAATATAATACCCATAGCCGACCTTCAATTATATATCAATCGTGATGGTTATACCTATTTTGAGGCGGTCGCCCTGAGGGGAATAGGGGTATTTGATACCCTGAAATCTATCTGTCAGAAAACAGTTCTTAAACAGATAGATAATATCCCGGACGCATAGAGAAAACAAAATCTGATATTATCCTTGACTTTTTTAGAATTTTCAATAAAATATTTGTATGCTTAATACGATTGAGGAAGCAATAAAAGAAATAAAAAAGGGCAAGCCTGTAATCGTTGTTGATGACGAAAATAGAGAGAATGAAGGTGATTTCATAGCTGCTGCAGAAAAAATTACACCAAAACTGGTAAATTTTATGGCACAGTATGGAAGAGGTCTTATCTGCGTTGCCCTTCCTGCTGAACGTCTTGAACAGCTTGACATCCCGATAATGGTGCTTAACAATACCGCAAAATTTCAGACCCCTTTTGCTGTGAGCGTTGATTATAAAATAGGAACAACAACAGGAATATCTGCTTTTGACCGTGCAAAAACGATAAAGGCGCTCGTCCATAAAGATACAAAACCCGAAGACCTTGCCCGTCCAGGACATATATTTCCATTAAGGGCAATGGATGGCGGTGTGCTCAGACGTGCCGGGCATACCGAGGCAAGCGTGGACCTTGCGCGGCTTTCCGGTCTTTATCCTGGTGGTGTCTTATGTGAGATAATGGACAGCGATGGCAGGATGGCAAAATTACCGAGACTGAAAAGCCTTGCGAAAAAATTCAATCTTGCAATCATAACCATAAAAGACCTCATAGAATATCGCAGAAAGAGAGAAAAACTTATAGAAAAAATCCTTGAGACAAAATTTCCGACCAGATATGGAGATTTCAGACTTTTGCTTTATGAAGATAAAATTAACTATGAACATCACATCGCCCTTGTAATGGGAAATGTTGCAGGGAAAAAAGATGTCCTTGTCAGAGTCCATTCCCAGTGTTTAACCGGTGATGTATTCCATTCTTTGAGATGCGATTGTGGAGACCAGCTTGAAAAGGCACTCCAGATGATTGCAAGGAATAAACTTGGTGTGTTTTTATATATGCGCCAGGAAGGAAGGGGTATTGGACTCGTAAACAAATTAAAGGCATACCATCTTCAGGATAAGGGGCTGGACACAGTTGAGGCAAATATCAAACTTGGTTTTCCGCCGGATCTGAGGGATTATGGAATAGGTGCCCAGATCCTTGCAGACCTTGGACTTTCCACAGTTAGATTATTAACTAATAATCCCAAAAAGATTATAGGGCTTGAAGGCTATGGTCTCAAGGTTGTAGAACAAATTCCAATCTTTGCACCGAATAAGTGTAACATTAATTATTTGAGGACAAAAAGAAAAAAACTCGGACATTTAATACCGGATTCGGTGATAAATAATTCCTGTCTCAAAGGAGGAGGTTTATGAAAGAAATAAAAGGAAGTCTCATTGGCACTGGTAAAAAATTCGCCATTGTTGTGTCACGATTTAATGAATTCATTTCCCGCAAACTTCTGGATGGCGCAATTGATTGCCTGTTGAGGCATAGTGTCAATGAAAAAGATATTGATATATACTGGGTGCCAGGAAGTTTTGAAATTCCTGGCCTGGCAAAGAGATTGCGTGATAAAAATATAGATTGTATATTGTGCCTTGGTGCAGTCATAAGAGGTGATACCCCACATTTTGATTATATCGCAAGTGAAGTAACCAAAGGAATAGCACAATTAAACCTTGAACCAGGATCTCCGGTAGTTTATGGTATAATTACTGCTGACTCCACCGATCAGGCGATTGAACGGGCTGGAACCAAAATGGGCAATAAAGGCTGGGATGCAGCACTGACCGGGCTTGAACTGGTAAACCTGTATAACCAGATTGCAAAAAATAAATAATCGGTTAAATGGTTGAGTGGTTGAGATGAGTCGCAGACTGGCACGGGAGCTCGCATTGAAAATGTTGTACTGTTATGAAAGTGGTAGAAATGAAATACCCGTGTTAATAAATGAGATCCTCGGTAAAAAAAAATACCTCGATTCAGACAAAAATTTCGCCACTGCACTGACAATGCTTACTATAGAAAATACATCTAAGATAGACACTTATATTAAGGGTGCGCTGCAAAACTGGGAATTTGAAAGGATAGGAACTATAGATAAACTAATCCTGAGAATGGGGATTTGCGAATTTCTTTTTTTTGATGATGTCCCTATCGAGGTATCGATAAATGAAGCAATCGAACTCGCCAAAAAGTTCGGTGCTGATGAATCAAATAAATTTGTCAATGGTATCCTTGATGCCATTGCAAAAAAAATAAAAATTAATAAAAATGAAAGCAGCAATAATAAGTGATATACATTCAAATTTAGAAGCAATCCAGGCTGTGATCAAAGACATAAAAAAGAGGAGAATAAAAAATATCTTCTGTCTTGGTGATATTGTTGGTTATGGTGCAAACCCGAACGAGTGTGCAGAGCTGTGTTTTAAAGAATCTGACGAGATAATTGCAGGTAACCATGACTGGGCGACCACGGATAAAACTGATACCTCAAATTTCAATAAGGTTGCTGCCATTGCCGTGAAATGGACCAAAGAACATATCAAATTAGAATACTTCAAGAAACTCCAGGAATTACCACTTACTAAAAAGATTGATAATTTACTACTAGTGCACTCGACCCCGGAAAACCCTGAAGAATGGAACTATCTTTTCAACCTCGAAGAATTTGAAAAACAATTCAATTTTTTTACTGAACAAGTGTGTTTTATTGGACATTCTCATATTCCGAGTGCCGTTTTTCAGGATGACAATGGATACACAGATTTTCTCAATGAAAACCCATTTCCGATTATAAAAAAACGAAGGTATATAATTAATGTAGGAAGTGTAGGGCAACCCCGTGACCTTGACCCTCGTGCGAGTTATGTGATCTATGATGGAAATAAAAACAGTATAGAATTTGTAAGAATAGAATATAATATTCCACTTGCCGGGCAAAAAATCATAGAGGCTGGGCTTCCTGAGGTTTTATCCGAAAGACTCCTTGTAGGAAAATAACCTGCTTGGTGCTAAACTTCTTTAAACAGGGGCTGTCTAAATTTTGGGAAAGGAGATTTATAAAATGGTGAGGAAAGGACCTGTTACCTTAATGAAAGAAGATTTAGAGAAAAAGGAATCTCAGATAAAGGAACTGCGCAATGACTATCTCCGGGCACTTGCAGATTGGGATAATTATCGGAAACGAATGGAGAACGAGTTTAATGAATTCAAAAAATATGCCAAGGTTGATTTTCTGGAGAAGATGATTCCGGTGCTGGATAATTTTGACCGTGCGCTTGCGGGTGCTGAGTTAAATCCTGATTTTGAAAGTTTTTTTAAAGGAATTCAAATCATTGAAAGGCAGTTGAGAGATGTTTTAAAATCTATTGGCCTTGTTGAATACTCTGGATTGGGTGAGCAATTTGACCCGAGTCTCCATGAGGCAGTCGGTGTCGTTACCACCAATGACCATCCAGAGAATACAATTATTGAAGAAATAAGCAAAGGTTATAAAATTGGAGACCGGGTGATAAAACCAGCAAAGGTCCTGGTCTCTAAACCAGATGAAAAAGGAGGTCAAGAAAATGTCCAAGATAATAGGGATTGATTTAGGAACAACAAATTCCTGTGTTGCAGTCTTAGAAGGTGGTCAGCCCGTAGTTATTCCAAACCCAGAGGGTGGTAGAACCACACCTTCAGTCGTTGCGTTTACCAAGACCGGGGAAAGGCTTGTGGGACCGCTGGCAAAAAGGCAGGCAATTACAAATCCCAAGAATACAATCTATTCAATAAAAAGATTTATGGGCCGACGCTACACCGAGGTGCCCCAGGAGATCGCCCGTGTGCCATACAAGGTTGTAGAACATACGAATGGTGATGCCTGGGTTGAGGTGTTGGATAAGAGATATTCACCTCCTGAGATCTCTGCTATGATATTACAATATCTAAAACAGGCTGCTGAGTCATACCTTGGAGAGAAGGTTACAAAGGCAGTGATCACCGTCCCTGCATATTTCAATGATTCACAAAGACAGGCAACGAAGGATGCAGGTAGTATTGCTGGCCTTGAGGTTTTAAGGATAATCAATGAACCAACTGCATCTTCTCTGGCTTACGGGCTTGACAAAAAGAAGCATGAAAAAATTGCTGTATACGATTTTGGTGGTGGAACATTTGATATATCCATCCTTGAGATTGGTGAAGGTGTATTTGAAGTCCTCTCTACAAACGGCGATACGCATCTTGGTGGTGATGATATTGATGAAAGAATTATGCACTACATTGCGGATGAGTTTATGCGCGAACACGGCATCGATCTGAGGAAGGATGTAACTGCACTACAGCGTTTAAAAGAAGCAGCAGAAAAGGCAAAATGCGAACTATCAACGATAATGGAAACGACTATAAGCCTTCCATTCATTGCATCAGACAAAGACCGCACACCGCTCCATTTAGAAATGAAACTCACCCGTGCAAAACTGGAGAGCCTTGTTGAAGATCTGCTCCAGCGTTCAATACCGCCGATTAAACAGGCACTCCTCGATGCCAACCTTAACATTCACGATATCAATGAGGTCGTGCTCGTTGGTGGTCAGACAAGAATGCCGAGGATCCAGCAGATTGTAAAAGATTTCTTTGGCAAAGAACCACACAAAGGTATAAATCCTGATGAAGTTGTTGCAATCGGTGCAGCTATTCAGGGTGGAGTGCTTGCCGGTGAAAAGAAAGATATCCTTCTACTTGATGTTACACCTTTGACCCTTGGTATTGAAACCCTTGGTGGTGTGATGACTCCGATCATTCCCCGCAATACAACAATCCCTACGAAAAAATCCCAGATCTTCACCACTGCAGAAGACAACCAGACTGCGGTCACAGTCCATGTGCTACAGGGTGAAAGACCAATGGCACATCAAAACAGGACCCTTGGTAAGTTTGACCTCTATGGCATTCCTCCGGCACCAAGGGGTATTCCACAGATTGAGGTGGCTTTTGATATCGATGCCGATGGCATCCTTCATGTATCAGCAAAAGACTTAGGCACAGGAAAAGAACAGAAGATAAGGATAACTGCATCGAGTGGTCTCACTAAGGAAGAGATTGACAAGATGATGAAAGAAGCCGAAGCGCATGCAGCTGAAGACCGACGCCAGCGTGAATTGATTGAAGCAAGGAATAAGGCAGATTCAGTGATCTACAGCGTGGAGAAGACATTGAAGGAATATGGTGAAAAAATTTCCTTTGAGGAACGGAGTGAGATTGGCAAAAAACTTGAGGTATTGAAGCAGAAGAAAGACAGCAATGATGTGAATGCGATACACCAGGCAATCGATGACCTCCAGCAGGCTGTTTACAAATTATCTGAGGCAGTTTATCGTGAGGCGGCAACCAGAGCCAAACAACCTGGTCCATCTGAACCACCTCCTCAAGAACCAAAACCAGAAGAGGGCCAACCAGGTGGTGCTGATTATCGAGTGGTTGACGACGAGGGGAATAAGTAAAGGATATCAGGATACCAGGATATCGGGGGAGCAGGTGATATCTTAATAGTATGAAGAAGGATTATTACGAGATTCTCGGTATATCAAAGAATGCAACGCCTGAAGAAATAAAAAGGGCATACCGGGAACTTGCCAAAAAATGGCACCCGGATATGAATCCGAACAACAAAAAAGAAGCCGAGGAAAGATTCAAAGAAATCTCTGAAGCCTATGAAGTTCTGATGGATCCGCAGAAAAGGCAATTATATGATAACTATGGGCATGAAGGAGTATCTCAAACATTCCGTGGTGGTGGATTCTCCTGGGATGATTTCACCCACTTTGATGACCTCCAGGATATTTTTGGTAATCTATTCGGTGGTTCAATATTTGAAGACTTTTTTGGCACAACATCCCGAACCCGCACAACCCGGCACAGAGGCGGAGATATAAAGGTAGTATTAAAAGTTTCACTTGAGGAAATAGCAAATTCAGCCCGCAAACAATTTAAGGTGAATCGTTATGAATACTGTTCTTCCTGTTCAGGAAGGGGTGGTTATGATTTTACAACCTGCCCCCAGTGTAGTGGTAAAGGACAAATAAGGACCCAGAGCAGGAGTTTCTTCGGCACCTTCACGAGTATCTCTACCTGTCCAAAATGCCAGGGAAGTGGTGAAATAGTAAAGACACCCTGTACAAAGTGTGGTGGCACTGGAAGGATAAGAGTCTCCAGGACTGTTGAGATCAGCATACCGCGTGGTGTGAGCAATGGACAATATATAGTTTTGCGTGGTGAAGGGCATTATGGACCAGGTGGCAAGGGCAATATTATCGTTGAATTCGAAGAAAAACCACATGAATATTATGAAAGACGCGGTGATGATTTGTTTATAAGGGTTTCTGCACCATATTCAACTCTGATGAATGGTGGCACGATTGAAATTCCGGGGTTGAATGGTGCGCATAATGTTGTAAAGATTCCCAAGGGCTGCGGTGCACCAGAGATAATAAAAATAAAAGGAAAAGGAATGCCCAGAATAAATGGCGGTAATGGCGACCTTTATGTAGAAATCGGGCTAAAGCCTTTATCCACATATGACCGGAATCTCGGGAAAATCATTGATGAACTTAAAAAATATGAAGGTGCACCAGTAATAGAAAAACGGGTTTGATATGAATAATAGCCCACATAATCTTTTTTTTATAAAAGAAGAACAGATTCAAAATTCGCAAATCTTATTAACCGGCCCTGAATTCCATCACATAAAAAATGTCCTGAGAAAGAAACCCGGAGAAATAATCTTTTTTACAAATGGAGCAGGAAAAAGATATAAATCCCTCATTGAACAGATACTACAGAATGCAATGGTGATAAAAATCAAAGAAGAAGAGAACATACCAAGGCAAAATAAAATAAATATTGATCTTGGAATTGCTCCTTTAAAAAGCGGCCGGACCGATTTTATTATTGAAAAAGGTACCGAACTCGGTATTAGAAAATTTATATTTTTCATATCAAAATTTTCAGTGATAAACAATTTGACCCCACCGAGGATTGAACATTTTAAGAAGATTGCCCTGTCAGCGATGTTACAATCTCAACAATATTATCTTCCTGATATAATATTCGTCAAAGATATACAAAAGGAATTTCTGAATTACGACCTTGTCGTTGTCGGTGACCGTGATGGCAAGGATAAAATAATCCCCGGGGTGCAAAATATCCTTTTAATGATAGGTCCTGAAGGAGGCTTCGCACCAGAAGAGATAGAAACATTTTCCAAAAAAAAGGTGAAGTTTGTTCCTTTCAGCACGAATAGACTGCGCAGCGAAACCGCAGCCCTTGCGGGTATAGTAAGTCTTACTACATATTATTCTTTGTAAAATTAATATTGACAGGGGCATATTTTTGATTAAACTTAATTGTGGTTTTTGATTCTGGAATATTTCTCTTACTCTGCCTCTTTATTCTTTTTATTGTAATCGGCAGAATTGAATGGGTAAATCATATCCGGAATATAAACTCTATTCCCTTGCGGATTGTTGTCAATGGAACAAGGGGAAAATCAACAGTCACAAGATTGCTCGGTGCTGCATTAAAGGCAGGGGGATATAAGACCCTTGCCAAGACAACCGGGACAAAGCCGAGGCTTGTGATTGACAATCAGATTGAAAAACCAGTGATAAGACCAGGAAGGGCTAATATTCATGAACAACTATCCATAACCAGAAAGGCAATCAAAGAGAAGGCAGATGCTATTGTCTTTGAAAATATGTCATTAAGGCCTGACCTGCAATGGATTGAAGAAACAAGGATTATATCCCCACAGATCGTCGTCATCACCAATGTTCGTGCCGACCATCTTGAAGTTATGGGACCGACATTAGAAGATATTGCAAAAAACTTTATAAATGCAGTTCCCAAAAATGCAAAGGTATTCACCGGTGAAAAGGCATTATTTAATTTATTAGAAAAACTGGCTAAAGCGCGTGGTTTAGAGATTTATCTGAGCGATGAAAATGAAGTTTCATCTGAAGAATTAAAACCCTTTACTTATTTTGAGCATCGCGAAAATGTAGCACTCGTTTTAAGTGTATGTAAATACCTTGGTATCAAGAAAGACAAGGCACTTGCCGAAATGTATAATTATATCCCTGATTCTGGTGTTTTAAAAAAATATGATTTGAAAATCAATGGTAAAAATATTTTGCTTTATAATGCCCTTGCTGCAAATGACCCTGATTCCACAAACTTTATTTATGAAAGGATTGATAAACCCGAGAAGAATTTTTATATAATTGTCAATTGCCGGGCAGACCGCATTGACCGCTCGGTTCAATTGGGCAAACTGATCAGCACAAGGATTAAGGCAGATTATTATTTTGTAACCGGTGGCGAGACCCGTGTATTATGCCGAACTGCAATAAAAAATGGCATAAATAGAGATAAATTGATCGACCTTGGCAACAAAGATGTAGAATCTGTGTATGAAAGGATAGCTGAACTTATCAATGATAAAGGAGTGATACTTGCAATCGGAAATATTGTTGGCTACGGTGAAAGATTAATTGAGCAATTTGTGCAGAAAGGAAATCCGCAGCATTCAGCCGCATCTCCCCGCGGAATTGCACAGCAGTTATGATCGTAATAGCAGTTGGATTAGGAATGATGCTCAATCTGCTTCTGACCGAGACAATCGGTCTTGCAGCAGGTGGTATTGTCGTCCCTGGTTATATTGCCCTGAATATCCATCATTTAGATATGGTCATAAGCACAATTATAATAGCGTTGATAACATATCTTCTATTATATCTTCTATCACGTTTTATCCTTCTTTATGGCAGAAGATTGTTGATAGTTTCCATCATCATTGGTTATCTTTTGGGTTATTTAACAAGATTATATCCTTCAATCTCTTTTGAATCACTTACATTTGATGTTACAACTATTGGATATGTGGTTCCGGGTTTGATCGCATACTGGATGCAGAGGCAGGGTATCGTGGAAACGATAAGCACGATGATTATTGCCGCAGTGATTGTGAGATTGATATTAATAATCCTTACTGGAGGTGCAATATTGCCGTAAGGATGAGAAGTGGCAGATTACCAAATTACATTCTTGTTTCTGTCACGATTATTTCTTTGTTATTCATATTTTTTGCGCTCCAGTATAAAACAAAACTTTATGCCCGGTTTTATCAGGAAAAAATAGAGAGTGCCCGTCGGACAAAGGTTTTCTTTGAAAAAATAAAAGAGGAAAGACTAAAAAGGGGTTTAACCATAGACCCAATCAATGATCCAAATCAAACCGGGTTGATTGGATTAGAACATTCACCAATTACAAGTGAACCCGGCGATCTCAAAGCAAAACTCACAACGACCAATCCAAATATCTCTGCAATAATTATTGAACTCTTCAAAAGATGCCATTTAAATGCTGGTGATGTCGTAGCCATCTCTTTCAGTGGTTCTTTCCCCGCCTTAAATCTTGCAGTCCTTTCAGCAATCCAGACCCTAAATTTAAAACCTATTATCATCACATCTGTAAGTTCTTCAATGTGGGGTGCAAATATCCCTGAATTCACCTATCTTGATATGGAAAGCCTTCTCTATCAAAATGGTCTTTTAAAATTCCGTTCGGTTGCTGCTTCCCTGGGTGGTATTGATGATATAGGAAGGGCCTTGAGTCCGGAAGGAAGAAATATGATTGAAACCGCAATAAAGAGGAATGGTATTCAGGAATTAAAATCTAAAGACCTTGAAGAGGCAATAGAAAAAAGATTGAAATCTTATTACACAATGGCGGGTGATGAAAAAATCGTCTGTTTTATCAATATCGGTGGTGGTGCAACTGCACTTGCCGGATATGAACTGCCCACAGGAATTTTAGACCCATTGAAATATTCTTTTCATCAGGGACTTGCCGGAAGATTCTTAAACAATGGTGTAAGGGTGATAAATATCAATAATATAAATCACCTAACTCGACGGTATGAACTCCCAATTGCACCGATACCGATTCCTGAGATCGGAGAAGGAAAACTTTACTATGAAAACCGTTATTCAGTCACCCTTTCTACAATCTTTCTGGTCATTCTCGGTGTCATAATTTTTGTCGTTTTGAGGATTGACCTTGATTATTATATCAGGAGGCATAAAAATGATTAACATTATTTTATTTTTTATCTTGCATCAGGTTGTAAATATTTCACCTGAGAATGAAGTCCGTATAAAGATCCAGACCTTGAAAGAGGAATCATATTTTGTTCTAACCAAAAAACAACCAGTGGAAATAAAGGTCTCCGGTCCGACCTGGCTCCGTGTGTATACAAGGATTCCCTGGACCGGTGAGAAAAAAGGGACAAAATTATACAAAATGATACTTCAGGAAGATGACACAAGAGAAAAATTTATTACACTTGAGAGTGAATATTCAAAGGTCTCCCGTATTGATAACATAAGACTGAGTAAATGGCGCTCGTTTTACATAAATGTTCCTGAAGGAACACATATCTATCGTTTTATCCACTGGCGCGCACCGGGTGATACAATTTTTTTAAGATTTACGAATGAATCTCCAGGCAAGTGGCAGGACATCACCCCATTATCCTATAATACAAAACTTGAACTCGTTGAAGATGAGAAAATCATAAATTACTATGAAACCACCCCGGAGAAACCAGTCATATTAGAGATAGAAGGACCAAAGAAATTGAAAATAATTTCGCGTCTGAATCTGAAATCAAATGTGCAGGGCGAACAGATATATTCAATCAATATCAAAGAAAAAGGGAAAATAATAAAATCAACAACTTACCGTGCCCATCCCTCAGAAACAGTTCATTACAATAATCGTTTAGAAATATTACCATCAAATCCCCATACAACCTTTCTCAATATCCGCAAAGGAAACCATCGTTATGAATTCTACATTGGAAACGGCAATACCTGCGGATTGAGATTTCTCATCGAATCAAAATGATTATAGCCCTGTTTTTGTTTACCGCATTTGATTATTCAATTAATACAAATCTTAATTTTACCTATGATGATAATATATTTGAATATTCCTCCAAATACCTTGAGGAATTCGTAAACAGGATAAATCCCGAACGTTTTCCATTTGAAACATATGATGATTTATATACAAATTACCAATTTGGAATATTGATCCGCAATAAATTCATAGGAAAGCATACTACAACATTTAATCTGAATGTCAACGGTTATAATTATCTCACGAATCAACAAAAAGACTATTTGATTATATCTACAGGCATAAGACAATCTTTTGGACAATTAGCAATGAAATTTGAATATCTGATAATCCCTGATTATTTGATCCGTTATTACAGAGATCCACTGGGAACTGAGTATATCGGTTGCACATTTGCCGAACATCTGTTCACCCTTAAAACAAATATGAAATTGAACCTTTTAGAATTTGGTGCGGTATTAGGTCTTGAAATCGATGATTATATTAAAAATTTTGATGTCTATGATTCAAAGGCAATCCGTCTCGGACCGAATATTGTTCTTTCATTATTAAGAACCGTCCAGTTTGGAATCGGTTATGAATTGAAATCATCCGGGGCAAAAGGACCCACACCTGACATATCATATCTCCAGCACAAAATCGGGATAAATACCAGTTTCAAAACCGGTGTTCCTAAATTTTCTGAAATGGTTCTTGCCTACCAGTTGAAATACCGTATCTTTACAACTGAAGTCTCCCCCATTCTTGATACACCACACAGTGGCAGAGAGGATATCACACACAAGTTTACAACTACTTATGAATTTCCAATCTTCACAAATCTTTTTATTTCTTTTGATTACGGATATGAGTTTCGTTATTCATCATCAGAGGTCTATCCAGATATTGGTGATTACAAAAATTATGATAAATGGATGGCAGGCTGTGGACTGGAATTCAAGTATTAACCTTTGCCTATCTTTAATTAATATGGAGAGTCTATGACCAGAAAAATAATTTTATTCACTATCCTCATCCTTTCCTGCCACCGCCCTCAGGTGGAAACCCATAACTTTGTAATAGTAAGTGAATGCAGACTCCCTGGATATCCGAAGGATATTGATATAAAAGGAAATTATGCCTATATCGCAAATGACCAGGGTGGTTTGCAGATTGTTAATATATCAAACCCTGAATCAACATATATCGTGGGTCATTATTATCATCAGACAAATATCCAGGGTATTGCAGTTCGGGATAGTTTTGCCTATCTTGCCCTTGCTGCTGGTCCACCCAATAATGGTGGAATGTTAATTGTTAATGTTGCTGACCATTCTAATCCAACATTTGTTGGACAGGACAACTGGTTTTATGGCTACAATGTCTTTGCACCTGAGAATGATACCAAATTCGTATACATCGCTGCAAGATACTGGTTTATAGTTGAGGATGTCTCCTGGCCCCAGTATCCGAGTTATGCCCGCAGATTTGCCACACCCGGAAATGTCCATAACCTTTATGTCATTGATTCACTTGCCTTCCTCGCCTGTGAGCAGATGGGTCTAATAATATACAATTTGAATAATCCGGACAGCACTGCCCAAATCAGTGAGATGGATACACCTTCAAATGCAAGGGATGTCAATATTCTTGGTAACTATGCATATATTGCTGATGGCTATGATGGACTTGTGATAATTGATATCACCAATCCCCAAAATCCCGCATTTGTATCGTCATTCGATACACCTGGCTATGCCCAGGGTGTATTTGTCAAAGATAATCTTGTTTATATAGCAGATGGAAACAATGGATTAAAAGTGATTGATGTTTCAGACCCTTATAATCCAATTTTATATGGCGAGAAAGATACACCATATGCATATTATTTATATGTGAAGGACAGTCTAATCTACCTTCTTGACCGTGACCTTGGATTGGTTATAATTGAGGAGGAAAATAGATAATGCTCTTACTCTACCTTTTTATCGCAACGGGATTTAATAATCTTGATGTAAAAATTCTTGAACAGACAAATTCTACAATCAACCTAAACATCTCATTCTATGAAAAAATTAAGGAACCAGTTATTATTGGTTTTATAGCCAGTCCTGAACCACCAATTTATGATTATCATTTAGTTAATTCTGATACAATACAATCCCTGGACAAAACCCTTGATAATGACCCAGTAAATATTGGCGAACCCATCCAGTTAGATAAATATAGACTATATCCGGTAATTATCCATCCCCAATTTGAGAAGAACAATGAAAAAATCGAGATAGATTCTCTAAAATTGAAACTCAATTTTCTCAGGTATGAATCAATTGACATTCCTTTGAGTATCGCCCAGGTTTATAAAAATTTGATCTTAAATTACCAATATGATGCCGAGACAAAACCCCGGGGATTATTGATCATCACCCCGAATTCATTCTATAATACAGTCCGGCCCCTTGCTGACTGGAAAGAGAAAAAGGGCTGGAAGGTCACAGTTGCAAGACTTTCAGAGACCGGAACTTCGGCGACTGCAATAAAAAATTATATTGCGAATGCCTATCATAACTGGAATCCAGCTCCAGAGTATGTGATTCTTATCGGTGATAAGGATAGTCTTCCCAGTTTTATAGTCTCATCAAACCCTACTGACCATCCATATACTACAGTTGACGGTAATGATTTCCTTTCTGATTTAATGGTCGGAAGGCTCTCTGTGGCAAATGTGAATGAACTGAATACAGTGATTGCAAAGATTATAAACTATGAAAAAAATCCCTATACCACAGACACCCTCTGGTTCAAGAAAACTTTAATGGTTGCAGGTAATTATCCTGATGGTCAGATGACCACACCAATACCTGTAAAGCGCTGGGTCCGGGAAAAGTTCTTTAATAATGGTTATCAGGTTGATACTGTCTTTTACCCACCGGTTTCCAATGGAACTACTCCAATAACAAATGTGGTAAATCAGGGTGTTACATTCATCAATTATCGCGGAGGCTTGGCTTCCTGGTCAGGCTGGGACCGACCGAGTTTTTATAATACGGATGTTGTCGGCCTTTCAAATGGCTGGAAATTGCCGGTGATAACGAGCATTGTTTGTTTGACCGGCAATTTCAATGCAGAACCCTGTTTTGGTGAGTCCTGGTTAAGGGCAGGGAATCCATCAACGCCAAGGGGTGGCATTGGATTCTTTGGTGCTTCACCACCCACAACCCATTCCCGCTGGAACAACTGCCTTGATTATGGAATTTATTGGGGTTTATTACAGGATAGCATCTATTATCTTGGTCCTATGACCTATCGTGGCAAGATGGAGGTCTATCTGAATTTTCCGCTTGAAACATCGCCAGATTCTGGGAGTGAATTCTATTTCAATGCATACAATCTCCTTGGCGATCCATCACTTGAGGTCTGGACCGATGTGCCGAAGAATTTTATTGTCAACCATCAGACCACTATTCCTCTTGGAACAAATTCTTTTTCTGTCCAGGTTTTAAACTCCTCATCACAACCAGTAAAAGGGGCAATGGTGAGCCTATATAAAAAGAATGATACAAAAGAAGTTGGTTTTACTGATATAAATGGTTTGGCAAATTTCCAGATTACAACAAGCACTGTTGATACACTGTTTGTTACAGTGACAAAACATAATTTTAAGCCCTATTGTGGCTATGCAATGGTCAATAATTCAGGGGTCTATGTTGGATACTACAGTCATACAATTGCTGACCCTGGCGGTAATAACAATGGCGAGATAAATCCTGGAGAGACGATTCAACTGACCATAACATTAAAGAATTATGGTAATTCAACGACTGCAACGAATGTCTCAGCAAAACTTACAACCGTTGACCCCTTGATCACCATCACCGACTCAATTAAGAATTACGGAAGTATAGCTCCTGGTGCGGCTGCGAATTCATCACCTTTTGTCTTTAATGTATCACAAAATATTAAGAACAACCATACAATAAACTTCAATCTTACCATTACCTCTACCCAGGGAAACTGGAATTCGGTTTTGTGGATGACTGCACAGGCGCCAGAGTTTGAATATCGTCGGAGCCAGATTCTTGATGGTAATGGGGTCCTTGAACCCGGCGAAACCTCTGATTTGACAATCACTATAAAGAATATTGGCGAACTCGTTGGTACAAACATAAATGGCACTTTAAAATCAGAGAATCCTGGTGTAGTAGTAATTGATTCAATCGGTTCCTTTGGTAATGTTGCAATCGGTGATTCAGCAACAAATTCAGGGAATCGGTTTCAGGTAAGTGCATCTTCGCAACTATCGCCCGGTCACGAAATTAGATTTATTACTATGCTCTCAGGTGACAATAATTTCAAAGATACTGTTGAATTCTCTATAATAATTGGCATTGTAAATTCCAATTCACCTTCTGGCCCTGATGATTATGGTTATTATGCCTATGATAACACTGATACAAACTATCCTGAAGCACCAGCATATAACTGGATTGAGATAGACCCTGATTTAGGAGGTCCGGGCACGGTTATAAATCTATCAAATGACGAAACAAAAACAATTTCACTCCCGTTTAATTTTAAATATTATGGAAATAATTATAACAAAATCAGCATTTGTTCAAATGGTTACATTGCAATGGATTCAACCTGGATCGCAGATATGTATAACTGGCGTATTCCTTCTGCAGGAGGTCCGCCATTGCTCATTGCACCATTCTGGGATGATTTAGACCCGAACGCCACAGACTCAAGTGGTAATGTTTGCTATTATTATGACACAGGAAATCACCGCTTCATCATTGAATGGTCAAGGATTCAGCACATCCATGACCCAACAAACCCCACACCTGCAGAACTCCAGACATTTGAGATAATCCTCCTTGACCCTGCTTATTATCCGAGCCAGACCGGTGACGGTGAAATCATTTTCCAGTATAAAAAGATAACCAATGACGACTACTGGCACAACTATGCAACAGTTGGAATTGAAGATTATCACCACATAAATGGGCTTGAATATTCTTATGCAAATATATATCCTGCTTCAGCAGCCCTTTTAGCCAATAATCGGGCAATAAAGTTTACTACGGATCAGCCTGACCCGTTTCCAGGAATAGAAGAAGTTGATAAATGGGAAATGGGAAGTGGAAAGTTAGAAGTATATCCAAATCCATTCAGGGCGAAAATAGAAATCAGATACAGGATACAGTATACAGGATACACGATTAAAGATGTAGGCCAAGGCTTTAGCCTTGCGATTTACGATGCGAGCGGTAGGATGGTGCGTGATTTTTCTCGGTCAACGCTAAACGGTGAACGGTCAACGATTGTCTGGGATGGGACCGACGACGCTGGCCGTAAACTTCCATCAGGTGTCTATTTCATTGAGTTAAAAGATAAATATTATAGCGAAATCAAGAAGGCAATTCTACTAAGATGAAATTATCCTTCGGTATCAAACCTCAACACCCCATATTAGCACCTGATGCCTTCCATACCCTTAACGCCTTCAATCACCTTCAATTGCCCCCAATTGCCTTCAATTGCCTTCAATTGCCCTTTTTAATAATAAGGAGGTCTATTTATGAGACCAAGATACCTGTCATTTTTGCTTTTTATAATTAGCCGGCTTTATGCCTATCAAAATTTTCATGGGTGCTGTCTGGCACCGGACAATCTTACAGGCTGGGTTGTAACCATTGACTCTATTATCGTTTTGAAGACGACTGATGGTGGTGCACACTGGTTTGAACAACCCAATAATGCTGCTGGAAGAAAATTCTTTGATATAACCTGCCGGGATAATCTTAAGGTATGGACCTGTGGTATCCTCGGTGAGATCACCCATACGAACAATGGGGGTCAAACCTGGATTCACCAGGTTCAAGGGCTGGCAAAGTATGCAACACGGGTAGAATTCATTGATGATACACTTGGTTGGGCAGTATGTGGTGACGGAGTTGTGGGAAGAACCACAGATGGTGGTTCATACTGGGAGCAGATATTTACCCCTTATGCCCAGGCAGAATTCTATGGAGTTTCTTTTGTTGACGCCTATGAAGGCTGGGTTGTTGCAGGCTGGCCTGATAGCCTTGATATTGCCCAGGGTAAGATTGTCCATACAACTGATGGTGGTTTTAACTGGGATTCACTATATTTTTCTCCAATTTATGAAGATTTCTTTGATGTTTATTTCTTCAATAATACAAATGGTATCGTGGTCGGTGGCAATGAACAGGATTATTCTCCGATAATCTGGAAAACAACCAATAGTGGTAACACCTGGGATCCTATTCAAACACCTGCAAATGCATATTACCTGCGTGCCCTTGATTTTGTGGATAATCTTAATGGCTGGGCAGTCGGTAGATTTGGCACGATAATCCGCACAACAGATGGCGGTAATTCCTGGACATTTCAGAACAATCCGGCAACGACGACATTATTTGATGTTGATTTTTCCGATGCCTTTCATGGCATTGCCTGTGGCTACAACATAATCCTGTATACAACTAATGGCGGAAATACCTGGAACATCGGTGAGGTTCCCGGAATAAAAGAAGTTAATAAGTGGGAACTGGAAAGCGGGAAGTTAGAGATATATCCGAATCCATTCAGGGCGAAAATAGAAATCAGATACAGGATACAGGATGCAGGATACAGGATTGGAGAAAATGGTGTAGTCAGTAGTCAGTATCCAGTAGCCAGTAAAAATGAAGTAGCCAGTAGCCAGTATCCAGTAGTCAGTATAAGGATTTATGATATAAGTGGCAGGTTGGTAAAATCTTTTTCACTGACTACTGACTACTGCGTACTGGGTA